>QFCE01002486.1_pt1 | contig 40678 bp, 37 predicted proteins | sample 5346091 | NCBI WGS metagenome assembly QFCE01 (sample SAMN09062252, study PRJNA434731) | Human gut metagenome, whole genome shotgun sequencing project. | isolation source: stool timepoint A chromium assembly | host: Homo sapiens | collected 2015 | reverse complement strand
CCTCATGAGAAGCTCGTCCCGACGAGCTTCTCATGAGGAGATCGGAAGAGCGTCGTGTAGATGATGGCAGAGGGTGCGACGCTGCAGGAAGCGGTCGATACGATCACTGCGACGCTGCCGCAATGTCAGGAGCGCGGCATCGCATACTCCACATTCACCATCGTTCAGATTTACTACGACGGGATGGCGCATCTGATCGAATTTGATAATCCGGCCGCCGTGATCATGCGCCGGGGAATGTGTATTGAATTGCCGCGGACAACGCGGGTGATCGGGCAGCGGCGAATCCGGGAAAGCAGCTTTCAGGTAGAGCCGAACGATTTCATCGTCGTGTTTTCCGACGGGATTATCCACGCCGGCGTCGGCACATTTTTGAACTTTGGCTGGGATCACGCCGATGTGGAAAAACATCTGACGGAATATTGCCGCTCGACTGATCCGGCACGCGAGGTGACGCGGATTTTACTGGCCTGCGTCAACGATCTGTATCAGGGCCAGCCAGGCGATGATTCAACCGTAGCCACGGCCAAGATCGTGCCGGCTACGGAGGCCCGCGTGATGGTCGGACCGCCGGAACATCCGGAGGATGACCGCAAGGTGGTCGGTCGTTTATTAAGCGCTACGGGGAAGAAAATCTGCTGCGGCGGGACGACGTCCAACATTGTTTCACGGATTACCGGCAAGGAAATCCAGATTGAAAACCTGTTATCCTTAACCTCCGACGTCCCGCCGATGGCCTATATCGAAGGGCTGGATTTAGTGACCGAAGGGGTGCTGACGCTGCAGAAAGCGAATGAATATCTGCACGAATGCGCTCAGTCGCCGCAGTTTTACGAGCAGTTTCTGCTGACGAAGCAGGAAGACGGCGCGATCTTGCTGACGAAAATGTTTTTGCAGGACTGCACGAAAATCGTGTTCATGGTCGGCCGTTCCGATAATCCCGCGCACCGCCAGTTAGCCTATTCGACGATCTCGCTGCGGGCAAAAATCCGGATGATTGAACGGATGGCTGAAAATCTCAAGAAGCTGGGCAAGATCGTTCAGATCGAGCTGTATTAAACAAAAGGATAATCGGGAATGAAATTGACGTGCAAAGAGCGAAGATGCGTATTGAAAAATCCATGGATTCAGATTTTTCAGGATGAAGCGGAATATCCTGACGGCCAAAAGCTGTCCTATACTGTGCTGCATTATCCGCAGCCTTCGGCTGGCATGGTGGTGGAAAACACACGCGGTCAGATCCTTCTGATTCGCAGCTGGCGTTATCCGATAGACAAAGAAGGTTGGGAAATCCCGGCCGGTTCTGTGGAGGCGGACGAAAACCCGGCATCTGCGGCAATCCGTGAGGTTGGGGAGGAAACCGGAATTCAAGTTCAAACAAAAGGACTCTTATGCCGATTTTATCCCAGCAATGGCATGTCGGATCAGCTTGTTTACGTTTACGCGGGAACCGCGGAATCGGAGGACATTGCGATCGATCCGGCCGAAGTTGAGGAAGCGGCCTGGTTTGATTCAAAAACAGTGCTGCGGATGCTGAAGAATGGGACGATCCATTGTGGAATTTCCCAGTTGGCTTTGCGGACGTGGTTTATGGAGAAGTTGATAGAGAAGTAGGAAAGCTGCCGGATCTTGCGGCAGTTTTCATTTGATCAGAAGGCAGCCGGAACCGATCGTTTCTCCTAAGGAAGAACACCGCTGCGCAATCATGCAGGCTTCAGCCAGAGAAATCGTTCAAAAGTTTAGTGTTGCTAAACTAATGATATCACTTTATTAAATTTATACTTGCGCTGACGAATTTTTTTGATATAATTTTTTCGTGATTGAAGTTAAGGAGGGATGGGAAAACAGACGATCACGCCCGTTGATTTTGAATGATGAGTACCACGTCATTGCCGGTTGAAAACGACCGGCCGCATGACCTGATGTTCCACGAAGAACAGGCCTCGGACAGCCGGGTCAAATGCCGAAATTGAAACAGGGTTACCCTTGTTGATGCCAAAGCGTAATGCTTTGAAAAAGTTCTGTGACACGCAATCACCAAGCGGCCAAAAGCCATCGTCTTGTCTTTCTATCCTGAAGCGCAGGGAGCGCACCGGAAGAAAATTGAAGAAACGAAAAGAACTGTTTTTGTTTTTCTATTTTGAAAGGGGAAGTATCATTTTATGAAAAAATTATTGACTGTGCTTTGCGCACTGCTTTTCATTGCGGGCTGTTCCGCCGCGCCTGCCGCGCCGACGCCTCTGGCTTCTGCGGACTCCGTCCCAACTCGCTCAGGCGGCAACTTTACGGATCAGATGAAACTGGCTTACCGCGATGATCTGGATCCGGAAGCCGGCGCGGATGCGGTTGAGCGGCAGGGCGATCATCCGGATTCACCTTATTTTTCCACGGTTGACTTTTACAATGCCGAAAGTACGGAAACGCTGACGATTCTGCCGCATTTTCAGACGATGCAGCAGACTTCGGAGTGGTCCTGCGGGGTGGTTTCCGCGCTGTTGGTTTTCAACTATTATGATCAGCTGGGCGAACAGACCGAGCGCACACTGGCAGAACTGCGAAGCAACGGCCTGACCCCGGAAGCGACCGACATGGAATCCATGATCGCGATCTTTAATCAGGTTGGCGGCTTCGATCTGGAAAGCAGTCTGGATTATCCGGCTGATCAGCTGGAAGCGGCCTTTCCATTAGAACGGTTTGAAGCCCTGCTGAAGGAAGGCACGCCGGTGATGGTCGCCTGGAACGACTGGGGCGGACACTGGCAGGTGGTGATCGGCTATGACAACATGGGAACGGAAACGACGCAGGATGATGTTCTGATCGTCGCCGATCCTTACGACACGACAGATCACAATCAGGATGGCTATACCGTCTATGGGGCGGAACGTTTTTATTACAACTGGACGATGTATGATTTCTTCGAAGAACAGGGAATGGAGAATCAGCGGGATCTGATGTTTCTGATCGCCACGCCGTCCGCCGGCTAACTTATCCAGATCAAGATCAAAGCTTTTCATCTCCGCTGTGGAAACTGACTGCGATTTTCTGAAAGCTGAAATAGAGAAAACAAACATGGAGAATTAATTTTCAGAAAATACTGAAAAAAGAATTGACAAGTTTTTCGGTCTGCGGTAAACTAATCCCATCAGCACAAATGCATAGATCAGGAAATGAGAAACTGGAACGTCGGGTTTAAGAGAGCTGCCGGAAGGTGCGAGGCAGTACGGACACCGGGGACAACTGCCCTGTTAGCAGCGAACTGAAAGGCATGGCCGAGTAGGGGAAGCCGGGAATTCCCGTTATAGAAGAAGACATTCTCGCAAGTGCGACGATGTCCGCAGAGTGATCCTGTTTTAACAGACAGGATAATAGGAGTGGTACCACGGATTGATCATCCGTCTTCTAATTGGAAGGCGGATTTTTTGTGTTTGATTAAAGGGGGCTTGAGGGCGTGAAACTGGGGAGACAAACCGGAGTTTCCGGAGCACTGCTTTTCTGAACTGCAGGGTTAAGCGAAATTCAGAAAAGGAGAAAATTAATGATGAAAAACTGGGTAAAGAAAATTATCGTCGGCGTCTGCGCCGTCATGTTAACAGCCTGTGCTGTTCAGGGAGAGAACAGCGCCGCACCTGCCGCCACCGCGTCGGACGAACCGGTCAGCGGAGGAACCTACATCGTCCGCGGAGCGGGCGATCCGTACAGTTTCAATCCGGATTTGAAAGTCGACGACTGGGGCGTCGTCGCCTATCAGAATATCTTCAACCGGCTGGTCAAGCAGACGATTTCCAATGAAGTAGTCGGTGATCTTGCGGAAAGCTGGGAATTTTCAGAAGATGGCCTGACGCTGACGTTCCATCTTCACGAAGGTGTGAAGTGGCATGACGGCGAGCCGTTCAGCTCCGAGGACGTCAAGTGGACGTTTGATAAGATCCGTACCGAAGGATATCAGTCCAACAGCTTCAAGCAGCTGAGCGAAATTACCTGCCCGGATGCAAATACCGTCGTATTCCATCTTTCCGAGCCGAATTCCGGGATTGTCGCCACGATCGGCTGGCTGGGAACCTTCATCATGCCAAAGCATATCTACGATACGCCGGAGTACGATTGGTCGACCAATCCAGCCAACTTCCAGCCCGTCGGCACCGGTCCGTTCAAGTTTGTTTCGTATGAAAAGAGCGTTGCGATCCGCATGGAGCGCAATGAGGATTACTTCAAGGGCGCGCCGTATATCGACGAATTAATCGTTTCGATTATTCCGGATGAATCGACAGCGTTCCAGGCATGGCAGAATGGCGAAGTCGACGACATTCTCGGCAAAGCCCCGTCTTCGGAAATCGCCGCGCTGAAGCAGGATCCGAATTACAACGTTTACCAATATGTCGCCACCGGCCGCGTTTATCTCTCGTTCAATCTGAAAGAAGGTCCGTTTGCGGACGTGCGCGTTCGTCAGGCGGTTGACATGGCGTTAAATCGTCAGGAAATTCTCGATAAGGCGGCCAAGGGCATCGGCAGCGTCCCGGAAACGTACATGACGCCGGTCTTTGACTGGGCGATGAGCGACACCGCGCGGATTCCGGAGATGGATCGGGAAGCGGCAAGGAAGCTGATTGAGGAAGCCGGCTATACCCAGGACGAAAACGGCTATTATTTCACCTGCACGCTGGACACGTTTGAAAGCGGCAACTTCAAGGATACCGCGACGGTCATTCAGGCCCAGCTGAAAGAAATCGGCATCGAAGTGAAGCTGAATATTTCAGAAATCGCCAACTTCCAGACCAAGGTGCTGGATAATTACAACTTCGATATGGCGATGAACTCCGGTTCGCAGGGCCCGGACGCCAACGCGATTGAAAACCGGATCGGTTCCAACGGTTCGCTGAACATCTCCAAATATGCCAATCCGGAAATTGACGAATTGTTGAAAGCGGGCATCGCCGTGTCGGATAAAGCGGCCCGAGGGGAAGTGTATAAGCAGATTCAGGAAATCCTGAAGCGTGATCTGCCGATGGTCATCGTTACCGATGAAATCTACAGCTATCCGATCAAGGCGACAATTCATAACCATCCGTTATCCACTGAAAAGTCCACGACGCTGGGGACCAACGAGTTCTCTGAAGTCTGGATCGAGCAGTAAGCCGAAAACTATGAATCTAAACAAATCCCCGGTTGTGTCGTTCCGGGGATTTCTTTTGGTTTTCGCATCGTGCTATAATGCGGGCGAGGTGATGGGAATGATCAGAACCCGGCAATGGATCATGGATAACTTTATGGCGCTGGCGCAGGAAAAACCGCTGAACAAGATCACCGTAGCGCAGATCGTAGGACGCTGCGGATTAAATCGAAACACGTTCTATTATTATTTTGAGGATATCCCGTCTTTGGTGGAAGCAATCTTTGCCCAGCAGGCGGCGGCTTTGCTTCCCGAGCAGCGGGATACGCTTTCGCTCCTGGACAGTCTGGATCAGGCGCTGGCCTGGTGTCAGAAGTATCGGCAGGCGGCCCTGCATATTTATCATTCGGCCAGCCGCGAATTGTTTCAGCAGCATCTGACCGATCTGATCGGCAATACGCTGGACGCTTATGCCTGTCAGGCGGGACTGGATGGAAAATATGAACCGGAAGCTCTGAAGACTGTGCTGCATTTTTACCGCTGCCTGCTTTTGGGGGTAACGCTGGACTGGCTGGACCACGATATGCGCTATGATCTCAAGGAGGAAGCGCGAAGTCTGATCACGCTGGCGGAAAACGGCGCGCTGCTGCCATCTGAATATTCAGGCAAACAGCCTTGATTGTCTGATCGTTTTACACCTGGCGAAATCTGTCGCTGGGTTTCTTTTTCTGGCTTTCCTATAATGAAACCAGTGGAAAAAGGAGAAGCTAATTTATGAAAACGATCGAAAAAATGAAATCCGCTGCTTTGGAAACCGCTGTTAAAACAGCGTTGGCGTATCTGGAACGGGATCCGGAGGCCAATATTCCCAAGGTGATGAAGCTGGTGGATCAGGTTTGCCCTGAGGACTGGTACGCGTCTCAGCGCCGGGCGGTGCGCGAGGTGATCGAACAGAAGAATCATTGGTATGACCTGATGCTGAAGCTGTATGATCTGGACGCCGGCGTCCGGAAAACATTCTTCACCAATTTCATTATCAACGCCTCCCTCAGAGGCAGCGCCCGTCAGATTGAAGCCTCGGCTGAAAATCAATGCAATGTTCCGTGGGCGATTCTGCTGGATCCGACCTCGGCGTGCAATCTGCGCTGCACCGGCTGCTGGGCGGCGGAATACGGCCATCAGCTGAATCTCAGCGTGGCGGAAATTGACAACATCATCACTCAGGGCAAAGCTCTGGGGACCTTTATGTATATCTATACCGGCGGGGAACCGCTGATGCGCAAAGCGGATCTGCTTACGCTCTGCCGGAAGCATCCGGATTGCGAGTTTCTGGCGTTTACCAATGGAACACTGATCGACGAGGCGTTTTGCGAAGCGATGCTGGAAGTGAAGAACTTTGTACCGGCGATTTCACTGGAAGGCTTTGAAGAAGCCAACGACAGCCGCCGGGGCGCGGGGTGTTATGCGAAGGTCCGCGCGGCGATGGCGCTGCTGAAGCAATACAAGCTGCCCTTCGGCGTATCGACGTGTTATACCAGCGCGAATGTGCAGGATGTCAGCAGCGAGCGGTATTTCGATCAGATGATCCGGGACGGCGCGTTGTTCGCCTGGTTCTTCCACTACATGCCGGTCGGCAATGAAGCGGCGCCGGTGTTATTGCCTTCTGCGGACCAGCGGGCCTGGATGATTCAGCAGATCCGCGGCTTCCGCAAGACGAAGCCCATCTTCACGATCGACTTCCAGAACGACGCCGAATATGTCGGCGGCTGCATCGCCGGCGGCCGGCGTTATCTGCACATCAATGCCAACGGCGATGTCGATCCGTGTGTGTTCATCCATTATTCCAATGTGAATATCCGCGAGCATACGTTGCTAAAAGCTCTGCAAAGCCCTTTGTTTATGGCTTATTATCACAACCAGCCGTTTAATGAAAACATGCTGCGGCCATGTCCGATGCTGGAAAATCCGGAAATCCTGCCTCGGCTGGTCAAGCAAAGCGGCGCTGTTTCGACAGATTTGCAATCGCCGGAAAGCGCGGAACATCTGTGCGCGAAATGTCAGAACTACGCGCAGGTGTGGGCGGTTCGTTCCCAACAGATCGCAAACGAACTGCATCCGCAGGGAAACTCTGACAAGTAAGCGGTTTGCTGAGAAAACCCGGCCGGTCATGAGAATCGGCGCGGGTTTTTCTCTTTTTTCCCTGTGGCTTGGCCGAACTGTCCCGCGTTAATCTGGCCGGGGGCTCACGCTTGGAAAATCAGTCGTATAACCCCTCAATAAATAATAAAAAAGTTTTCCACCGCCGTTCTTTTTGTATTACAATAAGGAAGACCGCGGCGCCGGTTTCCTCGGGAATCCTGTAGGAAGCGGATTTTCTACGCGGTATTCTGAAACAAAAAGGGGGATTTGAAATGAAAAAAAGGACGCGGACGATGGCGTTTATCGCTATCTTTGCGGCGATCAATTACATTGTTTTCAGCTATTTGAAGATCGACATCCCATTGGCGGCCGGATCTTCAGTCGCGATCCACGTCGCAAATGCGATCGTGGTGGTGTCGGCCTTTTTGTTAGGACCAGCCGAGGGGGGCGTTGCCGGAGCGATCGGCTTGTCGATTGCCGACTTGCTGGATCCGCGCTATGTCGCATCCGCACCGAAGACATTTTTCCTGAAATTCTGCATCGGCTATCTCTCCGGAAAAGTCGGACAGAAGCTGGGACTGGCGCAGGCCGCAGATTCCAGACAGGCGGCTCAAATCGCAGCGATCAGCGCGGCGGCAGGCCTGGGCTTCAACGTGGTCTTTGATCCGATCATCGGTTATTTGTTCAAACGGTTTATTCTGGGGATCAATGCCGAAGCCGCGGCGATCATCCTGACCTGGACCGGCGGTGTTACCGCCTTCAACGCCGTGATCTGCGTCTTTGTTTCCGTATTCTTGTATATGGCGTTAAGAAAACCGTTCGCCAGTATTTACGGGCGGAAGGAGAGTTAAGGCAAAACGCGTCTGGGCGGAAAAGGAAACAAGTTCTCTCAAACAAAAAAGAAAAACCACCGCAGGAACAAGCTTCTGTCATGCGGGCAGAGAGCAGGATTCCATTCGGTGGTTTTTTTGTGGACCCGCGGGATTTCAGACTTCCGGATTCAATTCCGCCTGGATGAAGCGTTCCTTGATTTCCGGATAGACAAACAACAGAATAAACGGCAGAATCGAGATCAGGCTGGAAACGGTGCCCAGTACGCTCAGATCGACGAATTCCGCGATGAACCCGAAAGCCAGCGAGGATAACGCCTGACCACCGCTGGAGGCCATCATGATAAAGCCGGAAATCATCGCCCGCTTTTCCCGCGGGATGACCAACATGAACGCGGCGTTGAGAATCGCGTTGGCCACGGCGCTGACAAAATAGGTGATCAGAAAGGTGAACGCCAGCGAGTTGAACGTCTGCATCGAATAACAGACGGCAAACAACAGGGAACTTAACGGAAAACCGAACAACATCAGTCGGATCCGCAGCTCCGGTTTGATATTCAGCGTGCCCATGAAAATCGTGCCGATCAGCGCGGAAATCGACTGCAGCGACATCAGATAGCCATACTGTACGACGTCCAGCCCCCGGCCCAGACAAAACGGCAGGAACACGGCGCCCATGCCCGAGCCGAAGAAATTGGCGGACACCGCGATGATGACGATCAGGCGGAAGCAGCGGTCGTTGAACACATACTGGGCGCCCTCTTTCAAATCGGCAAACAATGTTTTCAGGTTGATCGGCATGCCTGTCTTGGGCGCCCGCGGCACGTCGATGAAGCATTCGGTGAACGCGGAGATCAACAGGGAGACCCCGTTGAGCAGGATGACGAAGGGAACGCCGAGAAACGCGATGATCGCTCCGCTCAAGCCTTTGCCGGCCATCGCGACGAGCGAGCGCATGCCGCCGGAGAGCGACTGCGCCCGGACCAGATCCTTCGGCATCACCAGATCGGTCATGACGGTCATTGAAGCCGGTGTGAAAAACGCGTTGCACAGGGCGGCGATGAAAGCTGTAGCCAGCACCATCCAGACTTCCAAGTGCTGGCTCATCGCGATCAGGCCCAGTCCGATCATCGTTAAGCCGCGGATCAGGTCCGTGCCGACGATCATCCATTTGCGGTGGCTGCGGTCGATGATCGCACCGCAGAAGGGTCCCAGGATCATTGCAACAAACATGGAGATGCTTGTCAGCAGACCCATTAATGCGGTGGATCCGGTTTTCTCATAGACCCAATAGCCGATGCAGATGCTGTAAAGCACATCGCCGAATGTGGAGAACAGCGTACCCTGCCACAGCAGGATAAAATTTTTATTCCAGAGCTTCAGTGTTTTCGTTTCATTCATGACGTCCACCTCTTGTTAGTTCCATAATATGACAAAGCGATTAAACTGTCAATTAAAATTATGAATTATAAAATAAAAATAATTAATTTAATATTTTAAATTTTGATTTTTAAAATAAAAATGATGAAAAAAAGTTTCTTATTCGAATAAAGGGGCCAAGCGGGGGGCCGGTCTGAGCGAAGGGTAAAGCAAACCCTGCCAATGTCTCGGCAGGGTTTGTTTGAATCCAAAGAAAATGTGAACTTTATTGCAGCGAATCCAGAATCGCTTTCATCCGCCCGGCCAGTCCCTGCACTTTCGACAGACTCAGCGAACAGAGTGCGACGCGGATTCCTTTGTTGACCTTGACGGTGTAGATATGATTGTCGATCAGCTTCTGATGATATTGATCACGCAGCGCGTTATCCTTCATCTGCAGCGTTACAAAGAAACCTTCTTTATAAGGATAACAAAGCAGACCGCAAGCGGCGGCTTCTTCGATGAAGCACTGGCTGCGCTGTTTCAGCAGATCGACATAGCGCTGTTTTTCTGCCTCGAAGCCAGCGCGGTTTTCCGTCGTGATCCAGGTGAAGTTTTCCATCGCGGCGTTGGGGATGTTGCTCCATGTGGCGCGGGCGGTCTTTTCGAAAACGATCTCGGCTTCGCGCACGCGCTGGGCGTTTTGTCCCAGAATTAATGCCGCCCCGCAGCGCAGGCCGTAAGAGGTCAGCGTTTTGGAACAGCTGAACGCGATCACGGCCAGCACGTTTTCATTTATTTCATTAAGGCAGCTCAGATAATCGCGGCTGTGCAGGCCCTGATAGCTGTAATCAATATAAGCGATATCGTTGAGAATCACGCACGGTCCCTGTTTGCTCAGCTCGTTGAGGAAGTGGACGATTTGCCGCCATTCCGCCAGACTCATGGAATAGCCGGTCGGGTTGTGGCATGGATCATTGATCACGGCCAGCAGCCGTCCCTGCTCGCTCATCACCTGGCGGCAGACGCTTTCAAACGAAGCGAAGTTGAAGTGATCGCCGTCAAACATCGCGTAGGAAGCGGTCTTCAGCCGGGCCTGGGCGGCCATCAAGTTGTACGATCCCCAGCAGATTTCCGGCAGGACGACAGTTTGTCCCGCTTCCAGAACATTGATCATCGTCATGTTGACGGCGCCGGTGCCGCCCGGGGTAGCGATGACGGAGGCGTTTAATTTGATCGGCTGATCCTGCAGCACCCAGTTTCTGACCTGAGTCCGGTAGCCAGGATTGCCGGTGAAGCTGGCGGCGTAAGCCGCTTTGACTTCCTTGGCGATCGCGTTGTAGTGGTCGAAGACATTCTGGTAGGCGACAAGTCTGCCCTGTTCATCGTAAAGGGAGCCGATCGTCGCGTCGACGACGGCCTCTGCGCCATGTTCGGCGATATCCTGCTTCGCCATTGAGACGACGGCGAAGACGGTATCTTCAATCGGCTGCAGATCGGCGGATTGTTTCATAAAAGACATCGGGATCATCTTCTTTCCTTGATTAATGTCTTGATTATAACTGAATTGCACAGAATTGAAAAGAACCTTTCATACAATGAAAAGAAAGGAGGCAATTATGCGAATTCATGAAGAAGTACGAAAAATGCCGGTCAGTCCGATCCGGACCTGGACTGCGCGGCTGCATGAGTCCGGTGCGCGGGCGCAGCTGACGCTGGGCGAGCCGGCGCAGAGCACGGATTTGAGGATCGCGGAAGCCGCGTCGGAAGCGCTGCGGCAGGGCCTGACGCACTATCCCCCAGCCGCCGGACTGGCCCCGCTGCGACAACAGCTGGCAGAGCGCGAGCGAGCTTTGCGCGGCTGGACGTTTCATCCGGAACAGATTCTGATCACCAATGGGGCACAGGAGGCGCTGGCAGTCTGCTGCCTGGCGTTATTGAATCCCGGCGACGAGGTGCTGGTGATGGATCCCGGCTATCCCGGTACGCTCAGCGCAATCGCACTGGCGTCTGCCGTACCGGTGTTCTGTTTGACCGACGATCAATTTCAGCCGGAGTTTGCGGCGATGGAACGTGCGGTCAGCGCGCGGACCCGGGCGATTATCGCCGCCAGTCCGAATAATCCGACCGGTCAGGTTTTATCTGCCGACGCATTAGAGCATCTGGCAGCCCTGGCGGAAAAGTTTGATCTGGCGCTGATCCTGGATGCGGCTTACGAACAGTTAAGCTGGAAACCGCTGAATTTCAAGGTGTTGCGGTCTGCCCGTCACCGCGTGATCTTCGTCGGCAGCTTTTCCAAGACGTATGCGATGACCGGCTGGCGGCTGGGCTGGATCAGCGCTCCCCGGCGCTGGAATCCGGCGCTGCTGAAAACACATCAGGCGCTGGTCTCCGGCGTGGCTGGATTTGTGCAGAAGGCCGGCTGCACCGCGCTGACGCTGTCGGCTGCGCCCTGGCGGCAGACTGTTGAAAAACAATGCGAACACGCCTGGCGGCGGCTGAATGAAATCGGTTTATCCTGTCTTTGTCCGGAAGGCAGCTTTTACTGCTTTCCGTCGATCGTCTCAACCGGTTTGACCAGCGAACAATTTGCGCTTGCGCTGGCGGAACAGGCCGGCGTCGCCGTCTTGCCGGGAACGCTGTTCGGCAGGCGCGGAGCAGGTCATGTGCGGATATCGGTCGGCGGCGAGTGGGAAACGCTGAACTGGGCGCTGGATCAGATCGAAAAGTTCGTTAAAGCAGCCGGCTGAAGGCCAAAAGCAGAAACAGCAGCGAAGGCAGGTATTCACTGCCTTTTTCAATTCTTCGGACAAACGGCAGCACTGGGCAGAGATTGCCGGCCATAACCAACAGGAAATTCACAAGCGCAAAACACAGCGCTGTCGAGCCCACCGGCGCTCCATCCAGAGCGAAGCTGAATCCCAGCACGGCGTTGTCCAGACTTAACGCCAACCCCAATAACAACGCTTCGCGGCTGCTCAGACGCTGGTTGTGATCCAGATCGGAGCTGGCCGGGTCGTTGATCATCGTGATCAGCGTGGGTGAACCGGATCTGCGTTTTTTTAACGCCTCTGCAAACGACAGGTAAGCCAGACAGAAAAACAACACAAAGCCTAATCCCCGGGCGGCGCCCGGGGGAATGGCGGCCGTCATTCGCCGCGCGGACAACATCACCGCACTGACGATCACCAGCGGGCAAAGCGAGATGAAAAGCAGCTGCGGCAGACAGATGCGGATTTTTTTCAGCCGGAAGGTGAATCCGCTGAAAAAACCGTCCAGACTGACCAACAGGCTTAAAAAGATCAGATGGGCCATAACACTCCTCCTCTATCGTCAGGGTATGAGCGGCCCGGCCGCGCTGTCCAGGCGAAGAACCCGGGAAGTTTTCTTTGTCAGATTCCGTCGAAGTCATGTATAATAGAGGACGTTAAGTTAGGAGTGAGTTTATGAGCTTTGCCAGAAGATATGGCATTCCCTTTCTGATCATGATCGTCAGCGGCCTGATCGTGCGGCTGTTCAATATGTATCTGCCGGTTTCGATCCGTTCGACGCTGGTGACGATCGCGATCGCAATCAGTTTGTTCGCATTCGGCCTGAGTTTGCATATCCATAAAAAAAGACGAGATGAGTCATGGTTTAAAAAACTCGTCATCTCGTTCTTTCTGATGTTTTTCGTGTTATGGGATCTGGGCTATATCGTCTTCCCGCAGCTGAAATCCATTTTCAACTTTCTGGGGATCCAGGGGTTTGTTATCTATATGGTTTATGTGTACTGCGGCTGGGCGTTTTTTGATTGATCCGCTGCCGTTGTTCCCACTAAAAACGAAAAGCGCAGCCCCGGGGATGTACGAAGGCTTAATCTTCGAACAGAATCGTCCCCAGGCGCAGCTGCGTGGAGCCTTCGCGCAGGGCGATCGGGTAATCGTGACTCATCCCCATCGAACAGATCGTAAACTGCGGGCCGCCGTAGTTCTTTTTCAGCCGATCAAATAAGGCGCGGGCCTGACGGAAGACGGCGGCAATGGCGGCTTCATCCTCCACATGCGGCCCCATCACCATGATCCCTTCGGGAATCAGATGTTCAAACTGGCTGAGTGCTTCAAAGAAAGCGTCGGCCTGGGCGGCTGCCAATCCGGTTTTGGTCGTCTCCTGGGCCAGATTGAATTCACTCAGCACGCCGATCGTCCGGCTGAGGCGGGCGGCTTCCTTGTCCAGCACGGCCGCCAGCTCCAGCGAATCCAGCGAACAGACACGGTGCAGATAAGGCAAAACGGCGCGGACCTTGTTGCGCTGCAGGTGGCCGATAAAATTCCAGCGGATATCGGATGGCAGCTGCGGCGCCTTCTGCAGCAGCTCCTGTGCCCGGTTTTCCCCGAAATCGCGCGCGCCGCGATCGTAATAAGCCTGGATCTGGGCGATGGAGCGATGCTTGGAGACGATTAAAAGCTCGCATTGGTCTTGACATTGATGAAGAATGGTTTCATAAAGCTGCGGCATACTATCCCTCTTTTCTTGGGATATTATACCACTTTCAAAGGAGGAATGAACGATGAAAGCAGATCTGCACATCCACTGTTCAGCCAGTTTTGACGCCACGGAATCCGTGGAAACGATCCTGCGCCTGGCGCGGGAAAAGCATCTGGACCTGATCGCGATCAGCGACCATAATGAGATCGACGGCGCGCTGAAGCTGGAGGCCAAGGCGCAGGAAACGGGGATCGAAACGCTGCGGGGCATTGAAATCGACTGCTTCTTCGGCCGCAATATCGTACATTTGTTAGGTTACGGCTGCGATCTGCGTGATCCCGGCTTCACGCGCTTAAAGAATCATTACATCGAAGAGCTGCGGCGCACCGGACGTCAGCGGCTGGCATTGATCGAGGAGCATTACGGCTTGAAGCTAAACGAAGCGGCGATCATCGCACGGGCACACGGCCGGCCGTATACCAACGTTGAAATTACGCAGGAGCTGCTTGAAACTCAGGCTCATCCTGATCTGAAGCCATATCAGACAGGCGCACGCAGCGCCAATCCGATCGCCAACTTCTATTGGGATCAGCTGGCGGTGGGGTGTTGGGGCTATGCCGAAATGCGGCTGCCGGACTGGCGGCAGGTTGTGGATTATGTGCATCGCTGCGGCGGAGCGCTGATCGTCGCTCATCCGATGCAGAATCTGAAGCTGGACGCCGCGGCGGCGGAAGAACTGCGCGAAGGCGGAGCGGACGGTTTTGAAGTTTACAGTTCTTACCATGATGAGAAAGGCCGGCGGTTTTATCATGAATTCTGCCGGAAATGGGGACTGGCCGAAACTTTCGGCAGTGATTTTCATGGGGCGACCAAACCGAATATTGATTTGGGAAAGACGGGCTTTGACGGCGACTGCGCGGCGATGATCGCGCTTCTGAAAGCCCGGATCGCGTACTGGCAGGCGCGCTGAACAAGGCGCGCCCGGCTTATTTCAGGGGCTGAAAAAGGAGATATCCGGCGGCAAATTTGAACAAGTTCCGTTTACAAGCACTTTCTGAAAACGAATGTAAAAAATAAGAAAAACGGCGCAAAATGGTAAAAAAAACGGGAAAATTCTTTTCAGGTTATTCCATTTGACAGATTTTCGTGTATAATAGAAAGCAATGAAATTATGTTTCATTGAATGTAAAATTATGAAAATTTTACATTTTTATTTTCCCGTTTGAGAGGACAGAGGAAAAAGATTTTTAGGTAAAAGGAGGAAATCTTGAAATGAAACGTTATATTGGAAAACGTGCATTGAGTGGTCTTCTCGTTGTCCTGTTGTCAGTCTGCTTCAACTTTACGTTGATCCGTCTGGCTCCGGGCGATCCGATCCGCATTATGGCGGGCACGGATAATCCAAACGAAGAGATGATCGAAGCACTGCAGCAAAAATATGGCCTGGACAAATCCATTCCGGAGCAGTTCGTCATGTTTCTTGGCAATGTAGCGAAGGGGGACTTGGGGTATTCTTACATCAGCGACGAATCCGTCATTAAACTGATCGGCGAGAAGATCGGCCCGACACTGGCGCTGTCGTTAACCGCGGTGCTGCTGTCCGTCACCATTGGTACATTGATAGGAATCTACGCTGCGCGAAAGAACGGGTCCAAGTTTGACCAGTTCGTGTGCAGTATCTCGTATGTGTTCGACGCGACGCCGGGATTCTGGCTGGGGTTAATGATGATTCTGATCTTCGCTTCGACGCTGAAATGGTTCCCGACCTCGGGCATGGTGAACCTGAGAGCCAATTATAAGGGGTTTGCGTACTTCGCCGACGTCTGCCGCCATCTGGTGCTGCCGATTACGACGATGGTGCTGACGCAGACGCCGTATTATTTCCGAATTGCGCGTTCTTCCGTCTTACAGGTCATGTCGGAAGATTTCATTACGACGTTCAAGGCGACCGGCATGAAAGAAAGCCGGATCTTCAACAAGTATGTTCTGCGCAACGCGATTCTGCCGACCGTGACGGTTTTGGGCATGTCGCTGGCGTTTTTGCTTTCGGGTTCCGTCTTAATCGAAACGGTTTTCGCATGGCCGGGCATGGGCCGTCTGATGTTCAGCTCGATTTCCAAGCGTGACTATCCGGTGCTGACTGGGATTTATCTGGTCACATCCGTCGTTATCTGTATCGCGATGATTCTGGTCGATATCCTCTACGGCTTTATCGATCCGCGGATCCGCTACGACTAGGAGGAACAGAACTATGAAAAAAGACAATGTTTTTCAGGCTGTGATGCGGGTGTTGAAAAAGAACTCCCAGCTGCGCATGGGCGTCATTCTTCTGATCGTCTTATTGTGCGTCGCTTTCTTCGCGCCGATTATCGCACCGTGCGATCCGTATAAATTATATGACGCGCTGGTTGCCGGGCCGGGCACGCCGGGACATATCCTGGGCACTGACGGTTTGGGCCGCGACGTTCTGAGCGAAATTATCTATGGGACGCGGACATCCTTAATGATCGGCGTCGTTGCTGCAAGCATTTCCGGTATCTTGGGAACCTGCATCGGCGGGATCGCCGGTTTCTTCGGCGGCAAGATCGACCGCTTCATCTCGGAATTCATGAACTTCTTCCTGATGACGCCGTCATTCTTCCTGATTCTGATCATCGTCGCGCTGTTCGGCAGCAACATCATGTACATCATGATCGTTATCGGCCTGACTTCGTGGACCGGCAACGCGCGTTTAATGCGTGCGCAGGCGATCTCCTTAAAGGAGAGAACGTTTGTCAAGAGCGCGCAGGCGATGGGCGAAAGCCGCTTCAGCATCATGTTCAAGCACATCATTCCAAACGGGATTTTCCCGATTATCGCGCAGACCACGATGAACGTCTCCAGCGCGATCCTGTCCGAAGCCGGCCTGTCATTCTTGGGCTTAGGCGATCCAAATGTCGTCAGCTGGGGTCAGATTATCTACCATGGCAAACAGTACATGCCGAAGGGCTGGTGGATTTCCACCTTCGCCGGCGTTGCCGTTGTCTTCACCGTTCTGACATTCTTCCTCATCGGTGACGGCCTCAACCGCGTGCTCTCGCCTAAGATGGACGCCAATAACTAGGGAGGAAGGAAAAAATGGCATTATTAGAACTGAAAAACGTCAATGTACGTTATATTATGAAGGATAAAAAGGTCCATGCCTGCCAGCATGTCAGCCTGGAAATTGAGGAACAGGATTCGATCGGCATCGTCGGTGAATCCGGCTCCGGCAAATCTACGCTGGCCAGCGCCGTCCTGCGCCTGCTGCCGCACCGCATCACGCAGGTTGACGGCGAGATTCTGTATAACGGCAAGGATCTGTTAAAGTTAACAAAGGATGAAATGGACGCACTGCGCTGGACCGATCTGTCGATCGTGTTCCAGAAGTCGATGAGCGCGCTGAGCCCGGTCCACAAGGTCGGAGCGCAGATGGAAGACGTTTACCGCGTGCATTTCCCGAATGCGGACAAAAATGAAATCAAGCAGCGGGTTTACGATCTGTTCAAGGTTGTCAACCTGTCCGACCGTGTTTATGAATTATATCCGCACGAACTGTCCGGCGGCATGATGCAGCGTGTTTCGATCGCGCTGAGTCTGCTTCACAATCCGCGCTTACTGGTTCTGGACGAAGCGACCACGGCGCTGGACGTCGTCACGCAGAGTCAGATCCTGCGCGAAATCATGAGTCTGGAACAGAATCTGAACGTAACCCGGATTATGATTACCCACGACGTTTCCGTCGTCGCCTCGACCTGCAAGAAGATCGCCGTCATGTACGCCGGCCGGCTGATGGAAAGCGGTGAGACGAAGGACGTCTTAGTCAATCCGCAGCACCCTTACACTCAGGGGCCTGCTCAAATCGTTCCCGTCCTTTAAGGGCGCCAAGAACGACCTGCGCGGGATTCCGGGCTCGCTGCCGGATTTAAGCCAGGATATTCCAGGCTGTGTCTTCGCGCCGCGCTGTCCGTTCGCGACTGAAAAGTGCCGCACGGTTGAGCCGGAATTGAAGACGATCAACGAGAAGGGCAACTGGAAGGTTGCCTGCCACAAGGTAGGAGGTGAATAAGCGATGTCGGATACAGTTATTCAGGTAAAAGACCTGACCCGCTGGTATATCCAGAAAAAGGTAACCAAGCAGGATGGCAAAGTCAGCAAGAAGCAGACGATCAAGGCTGTCGACGGCGTCAGCTTTGAACTGAAACGGGGCGAAACCTTAGGCGTCATCGGTGAATCCGGCTGCGGTAAGTCGACGCTGGGCCGTGTTCTGATCCATTTGGAAGATCCGACGGCCGGGGAAATCTTATACAACGGTGTTTCCAGCACTCAGCTGAAAAAGAAAGACCGGCTGGCGTTCTGCCGGACCTGCCAGATGATTTTCCAGAACCCGTTCGATACGTTCGATCCACGGTATACGATTGAAAAAATCTTCATGAGCGTGCTGAAGCTGCACAAGATCGGCGCGAATGATGAAGAACGTCACAACATTATGATCAAAACGCTGGAAGACGCCGGAATGGCGCCGGCCACCGACTATATCTACCGTCATCCGCATGAACTGTCCGGCGGTCAGCTGCAGCGTATTTCGATTCTGCGAAGCATGTTGCTGCGCCCGACGTTCTTAGTTGCGGACGAACCGGTCAGCATGCTGGACGTTTCGATCCGTGCGGATATTATCAATATGCTTCAGACATTAAGCAAGGAAGAAAACACGGCGATGGTTTTCATCAGCCATGATATCGCGACAACCCGTTATATTTCCGACCGGGTTGCGGTCATGTACTTGGGCCGGATCGTGGAAACGGGCATTACCGACGAGGTTCTGCACAATCCGCAGCATCCGTACACCAAGGTCCTGATTTCCAACTGCGCGTCTTTGGATCCGTTGGAAAAACGGGAAATCATCGAAATCGAGGGCGAACCGCCGACCCCGATCAACACCGGCCCGGGCTGCTATTTTGCCCCGCGGTGCTATCAGGCCTGCGAGAAGTGCTTTAAAGAATATCCGGAAGCCCGCGATCTGGGCAACGGGCATATCGTGTCCTGTCATTTTGTCGGCAACGACGCTGAAAAATAATCAGCGGCTCAGGCTCACCCGTCACGGACGGAGGAGCCTTTTTTAAAACTTTTCTTCCTTCATTCACGAGCGAGACCGCGTGGGAAACGGTCTTGGGGATGGGGAGTTTACCGCTCCGGCAAGGAAGCAGAAAATAGAAAACGAGGAGAAAGAAAGATGAAATTTGCAAGAAAAGCACTGACTGCGCTGTTGGCGCTGGCGATGCTGGCCGGCTGTTCTTCTGCACCGAAGGAACCGGCTGCCAACCCGGAAAATCCGTCCGAGGGCGAACAGACCCCGGTTCAGGGCGGAACTTACATCATCCGTCAGGCTACCGATCCGGGAAGCTTTAACCCGGATGCCAAGGGCGACGACATGGCGACCTACACGGCGACCAACGTTTTTAACCGGCTGGTGAAGACGACGGCCTCGACCGAAATCATTCCCGACCTGGCGGAAAGTTGGGAATTCAGCGAAGACGGCAAGACGCTGACATTCCATCTCTATGAGAATGTGAAGTGGCATGACGGCGAACCGTTCAGCTCGGAAGACGTCAAGTGGACGCTGGATATGATCCGCACCGAAGGCTTCCAGTCCAACAGCTTCAAAATGATTGAAGAAATCACCTGCCCGGACGCCAACACGGTCGTCATTCAGATGAGTTCCCCGAGCGCCGCTATTTTAAGCTCATTAGGCTGGCTGGGGACGTTTATTCTGCCGAAGCATATCTATGAAGGCACCGACTGGACGGCCAACGACGCTAACATGCATCCGATCGGCACCGGTCCGTTCAAATTTGAAAGCTATGAAAAGGGTCAGGCGATCACGCTGGTCCGCAATGACGATTACTTCATGGGCGCACCGTATCTGGATAAGCTGGTCATCACGATTATTCCGGATGCCAATACGGCTTTCCAGGCATACATGAACGGTGAAGTCGACGATCTGATGCTGAATATCCCAAGCAACGAAATCGCCGGCTTAAAAGCCAATCCGGATTACACCGTTTACGAACGGGCATCCAACAACCGCACGTATCTGACCTTTAACTTTGATGAAGAACCGTTTAACGACGTGCGCGTGCGCGAAGCGGTCAACCTCGGCATCAACCGCCAGGAAGTTCTGGATAAGGCGGCGAAGGGCATCGGCGCGGTGCCGAAGTATTACATGACGCCGGTCTTTGCCTGGGCGATGAACGACGCGGTGACGATTCCGGAACGCGATGTGGAAAAAGCCCGTCAGCTGCTGGAAGAAGCCGGGTATACGGCCGACGCTAACGGCATTTATATGAGCGTAACGCTGGATTTGTTTGACAGCGGCGATTTCAAGGATACCGCGACAGTTCTGCAGCAGAACCTGAAAGAAATCGGGATTGACGTGAAGCTGAACATCACGGAAATGGGCACCTGGCAGCAGAAGGTTCAGGTCGACAGCGATTACCAGATGGCCATGCTTTCCGGATCGCAGGGACCAGATGCTTCGGCGATCTCGATGCGCGTGCATTCCGCCGGCGCGTTTAACTTAGCGCATTGCAAGAACGCGGAACTGGACGCTCTGCTGGACGAAGGCGCGATCACGACGGATCAGGCTGCCCGGGCAGAGATCTACAAGCAGGCGCAGGTCATCCTGGCGGAAGAACTGCCGATCGTTCCGGTTAAGGAAGCGACGTTTACTGTTGCCGTCCGCAATACGATTCATGGACATCCATATTCTGAAGAAGGCATCCACACGGTGGCTTCCAATGAATTCTCCCGTGTCTGGGTCGAAGAATAAGCAGAAATATTCAGGAAAAAGAGTTTGTTGCGCAGACTCTTTTTCATTAGCTGAAAGAGTTTTCTGAAAACTGCGAAGAATGATGAAAAAGAGATTGACTTGATTTACAAGAAGGGATAAACTGAAATTAATCTCTAGGGGAGAAAAGAAAGGATTCAAAATAATATGAAAAAACTGTTTCAAAGCGTTCTGGTGATGTTATGCTTAGCGCTGACCTTAACCGGATGTGCGGGCGGCGGAACTGCTTCGCCGAAGCCGGAGAATGAAGGGCAGCCGACCGGCGAGCCGATTCAGGGGGGAACGTATGTCATGCGCAGTCATGGCGATCCGAACTCGTTCAATCCGAATATGAAAACGGACGATCTGCAGCTGCCGGCCACGTACAACATTTTTAACCGGCTGGTAAAGATGACCGTCGACAACCATGTGGTGCCGGATCTGGCTACGGATTGGGAGTTCAGCGAGGATGGAATGGAGCTGACCTTTAATCTGCGTGAAAATGTAAAATGGCATGACGGCGAGCCGTTTACCTCCAACGATGTCGTCTGGACCTTTACCAAGGTTCTGGAGGAAGGTTATCAATCCAATACGTTAAATATGATCGATTCCGTCACCGCTGACGGTGATTATAAAGCAGTTTTCCATCTGAAGCAGCCGGATGCTTCGGTCGTCAGCGTATTGAGCTGGCTGGGGACCTGGATCATGCCGGCGCATTTGTATGAAGGCACGGACTGGACGCAGAATGAACACAACATGCATCCGATCGGCACCGGCCCGTTTAAGTTTGTAAAATACACGCCGGGCGTTTCCATCGAAATGGAGCGCAACGAAGACTATTGGGACGGCGCGCCGTATTTAGACAAGCTGATCATCTCAATCATCCCGGATGCGTCGACGGCGTACCAGTCGTATCTTAACGGCGAGGTCGACGACATGCAGAGCGGCGTTCCGACGTCCGATCTGCAGGAACTGATCGACGATCCTGAGCATTACAATGTTTATCAGTATGTTTCCAGTTCCCGGACGTATCTCTCGTTCAATATCGGCGAAGATAATCCGTTCCATGACGTGCGCGTGCGTCAGGCTGTGGATTTAGCGGTCGACCGCCAGGCTGTGCTGGACAAGGCGGCCAAGGGATTCGGCGCGGTATCCGAATATTACATCTCGCCGATGTATCCGTGGGCCTTGAATGAAGACGCCAAGATTCCGTCCCGCGATGTGGAAGAGGCCCGCAAGCTGATTGAGGATGCCGGTTATACCGCGGATGCCAACGGAATTTACTTCAGCTGTGAGCTGACGACGTTTGATTCCGGCGATTTCAAGGATTCCGCGATCGTCATTCAGGACAGCCTGAAGCAGGTCGGGATCGACGTGAAGCTGAACGTCCTGGAAATGGGCGCCTGGATGACCAAGGTCATCGACGATTACAACTTTGACATCGCCTTATGCTCCGGCGGTCAGGGCCCGGATGTTTCCGCGATCCGCAACCGCGTACACAGCGAAGGCTCGCTGAATCTGACCAAGTATAACAATCCGGCGCTGGATGAAGCGCTGAACGAAGGCGTTAAGGTGTTCTCGGAAGAAGAACGCGCGCCGTATTACAAAGAAGCCCAGCAGATCATGCACGACGATGTGCCGATCGTGATCCTGAAGGACTTCATCGCGGTTTACCCGGTGAAGAGCTATATTCACAACAGTCCGTTTGAGCCGGAAATGGCCAGCTTGTACGGTACGTATGAAATGGCGAAGGTCTGGATGGATCCGCAATAAACCAAACGATAAAAAGAACAGGCAAATCCCAATCGATTTGCCTGTTTCCTGGGTTATCGGGAAGAAAAATAAAAAGGAGAATTGAACATGGCTGATTTTATTCAAAAACTGATTGACAACATTCCGGATTATCAACAATTTCTGACTGTGGATGAGATGGATGAAAACTCTAAACGGCTGGCGGCGGAATTTCCAGGAATTGTCGAGATTTTCGAAGCTGGAAAATCCCGTAAGGGACATCCGATCTACTGTCTGAAGATCGGCCAGGGAAGCCGCAACGCTTTGATGTTCGGCTGTCCGCATCCGAATGAACCGATGGGCGCGATGCTGCTGGAATACTTCTCACGCGCGCTGGCTGAAAACGAAGATCTGCGCAAGGAGCTGGATTATACCTGGTATTTGATCAAGAGCATCGATCTTGACGGTACGCAGCTCAACGAAGGCTGGTTCAAAGGCCCGATCACGCTGACCAACTTCACCCGCCATTATTTCCGTCCGGCCGGGTATGAACAGGTCGAATGGAATTTCCCGTTCCACTATAAAAACTATACCTATGATACGCCGATTCCGGAGACCGTCTGTTTGATGAATCTGATCGACAAGATCCAGCCGCAGTTTATGTATTCACTGCATAACGCCGGCTTTGGGGGAACCTACTGGTATCTGACCCGGGAAATCCCGGAATTGTGGGACAAGTTCTACGCTGCCACGGCGAAGCAGAATATTCCTCTGCATCTGGGCGAGCCGGAAGTGAACTACATCACGCCGTTCTCGCAGGCGATCTATCCGATGATCAGCTCCAAGGATACCTATGATTACAACGAAAAATACGGCACGGTTGCTCCGGAGAAGCTGATGTCAACCGGTACCAGCAGCGCCGACTACGCCAGTCAGCAGGGCTATGATACGACGACGCTGGTCACGGAACTGCCGTATTTCTACGAGCCGCGCATCCAGAGCGATAAGCTGATGGATTTCTCACGCCGCGAAGCCGCGCTCAAAGGCCGTGAAATCCTGCATGAAAACCGCAAGGCTGTCAAAGCCCGCTACGATCAAATCGCCGATCTGATCAGCGGCGATAACAGCTTCGCAAAGATGGTCAGCAACGGCTATGAGCATTTTGAGGAAGACTACCGTCAGGAATGTGATTTCATTCGTCAGGATCCGAATTACGACGATCCATGTAAGGAATCGGAAGCGTTTGACAACCTGGAAATCCCGAAGTACCGCGTCCTGCTGCAGTGGACGCTCTTAATCCGCACCTGCGAGCATGAGCTGGCGAAGAACCCAAGTCCGGAAGCCGCAGAACGGCTGCAGGGCATTCATGACGAGGGCGAAAAGGAATTTGCCAAGCGGGCGGAAATCGCGGAAAAAGAACTGCATTATCAGGTTATCCCAATCCGCAAGCTGATCGCCGTGCAGCTGGAAAGCGGCATGCTGGTGGCGGATTATCTGCAAAAACATCGTTAACTGTCGAAGCAAGGAAGTTGATCTTCCTTGTTTTCATTTCTTACATTGTTCAATGAATAATTTCATGAATTTTACCGAAAATTTTAAAATTTCATATTTTCAATTATCACAAATCCTTCACATTTCACTAAAAATCGTATATCATTAAACTAACGATTGCTTCAAACACAATCGATAGAGGAGGAAAGAATACATGAAAAAACTTCTAAAAGTTTTAGTCGTGTGTCTGGCCATGGCGATGATGCTTGCGGGCTGCGGTAATGGCGGCAATGGCGGCACGTCCAATGAAGGCGGACAGACAGACGGCGAAAACAGCGGAATTCCTACGGATCAGACTTTGATCATGGTCACTCAGCAGGATCCGCAGAGCTTCAACCCGGACTTCAAGTCCGATGACGGCGCTTGGCCGATCAACCAGAATATTTTTAACCGTCTGGTGAAATTAGGATCGAAAACATCCATTAATCTTGATTTGGCTGAATCCTATGAGTTCAGCGAAGACGGTATGCAGCTGACATTCCATCTGCATGATGGCGTTAAGTGGCATGACGGCGAGCCGTTACCTCGGCTGACGTTAAGTGGACTTACGATACCGCAATCGCTGAAAAGTGGGCTAAAGCTGATAACTTAGCGAATATCGAAAGCATTGAATGCCCGGATGACAACACGGTTGTCATGAACCTGAAAACACCGGACGTTTCGATCATTGCGAAGCTGGCTTGGTACGGCACGTTCATCATGCCGAAGCATCTGTATGAAGGCACCGATACGGCGACCAATCCATACAACCAGAATCCAGTCGGAACCGGTCCGTTTAAGTTTGTTGAATACAAAGCTGGCCAGTATGTAACGTTGGAACGCAACGAAGACTACTGGGGCGATAAGGCGATTGCCAAGACGCTGAAATTTGCGATTATCAATGATGATAATACATTATGGGAAGCTTTCATGAACGGCGAAGTTGACGATCTTTGCACCATGATTCCAGCGGCTCATGACGGAGAACTGGATGGTAACGAAAATTATACTTTCTATGAAGAAATGGGCATCAACCGGACTTACATCACGTTCAACTTAGCTGATGAACGTTTCCAGGACGCACGTATCCGTGAAGCTTTTGCTTTAGCAATTGATAATCAGGGATGCTGGGATAGAACGATGGCGGCTGGCGAACCTTCCAAGTATATGATCTCGCATGCCTTTACAAAATATCTGGATGAAGATTCCAAACTTCCGGAAAGAAATGTAGACCAGGCGATGAAGCTGTTGGAAGAAGCGGGCTATACAAAAGATGCAGACGGCTATTATATGCATGTAACGTTAGACGCTTTTGAAAGCGGAAACTGGAAAGATCTGGCTGCGGTTATCCAGCAGAATCTGAAAGAAGCCGGCATCGATCTGAAGATCAACATGATGGAAATGGCGGCTTGGCAGGATAAAGTCCAGGTTAACAAGAACTTTGAGGTAACAATGTTAGCGGGCTATCAGGGACCAGATATCGCCGGTGTTTCCGGACGTGTTCAGACAGGTTCTTCGATGAATATCGCTGGCTATTCCAATCCGGAACTGGACGCTTTGTTAGACAAGGGAGTTACACTGTCGAATGAAGAAGAAAGAATTGAATGCTACAAGGAAATCCAGAAGATCATGCGTGCTGACCTGCCGATTATCCCAATTATCGACAACGGTTACAAATATGCGATCAAGAAGGAAATGAAGGGTATGCCAATCGAATTGTTTGACAAGACTGCATCCTCTGAATACACCTACACATACCGCGCTGAATAATTCATATTAGATTCTTAAAGACATGCTCATAAGGGGCGTGTCTTTTTCTTATGGTCATTTTTAAGCTTTTGTCCGTATAATGAAAAACAGCTTTCATGAAAATTATACATTTTTTACAAAATGGGATTGAATAATTTTTCAAGACCTTGTATCATACACTTATGTGAATGGGAGGGATTCTATTGGAAAGTGATAATGCACCGTAGTTTTTCATTTAGAAAGGGAAAGGAAATTAAAAATGAGAAAAAGCGTTAAGATTTTAGCAGCCTTGCTCAGCGCTGCGCTCTTGCTGACAGGATGCCAGGGCGGCGGCGATAAACCGACGTCGACGACAGATTCAGGGACAGATAAAACGGAAACGATCGGCACGTTCATTACCGCTGTGCAGGGAGATCCGTCCAGTTTTAATCCAGACATGAAATCGGATGATTATTTATGGCCGATGGCTCAGAACTTATTCAACCGTTTGTATAAGTTGGCGCCGGGCGATGTTCCGATTCCGGATCTGGCAACCTCTTATGAATGGAGCGACGACAATATGACGCTGACATTCCATCTGCGCGACGGCGTAAAATGGCATGACGGCGAACCGTTAACGTCTAAAGACGTAAAATGGACCTACGATACAATTATTGAAAATAAATGGGCAAAATCCGATACCTTTGTCAATGTTGATACAATCGAAGCTCCAGATGACCTTACGGTCGTCTTCAATATGAAAAATCCGGACGCCGGGCTTGTTCCTCTGTTAGCCTGGTATGCAACATTCATTCTGCCGGAACACATCTGGAATGATCCTGCTTATCCGGATTTCGCAAAGAATCCGGCAATGCAGAAGCCAATCGGTTCCGGACCGTTTAAATTTGTTGAATATAAAAGCGGACAGAGTGTAACATTGGAACGTAATGAAGATTTCTTTGGCGGCGTGCCGGAAATCGAACGTCTGATCTATCAAATCATGCCGGATTTGAATACGACGTTAGAAGCGTTTAAAAATGGTGAAATCGACTATATTACAAGCTTGCCAACGGCGAATCTGCACGATTTCAACAACGATCCGAATTATGAAGTCTTCTCCTTCCTGAGCATTAACAGAACATATCTGACATTCAATATGGAGAAGGAACCGTTCAACAATCCAAAGCTGCGTCAGGCTGTCGCGTATGCGGTTGACCGCCAGGCGATCGTTGACCGGATGGGCAACGGCGTCAGCGCTTTGCCGGAATATTTCATTTCTCCGCTGTTTAAAGATTATCTGAATGATGATTACAAACTGCCGGAACGCGATATCGCGAAAGCACAGGCTTTGATGGAAGAATGCGGATTGAAGAAAAACGCGGAGGGCTATTATCTGACAGTTACCTTAGACGCTTTTGAAAGTGGCAACTTCAAGGATGTCGCGGCAATCGTTCAGTCCAGCTTGAAGGAAGCCGGCATCAAGGTTGATTTGAATTTGATGGAATATGCGGCCTGGACAGATCAGGTTAAAGAAGGCCGTAAGTTTAATATGACAATGCTCGCAGGCTATCAGGGACCGGATATTTCCGGAATCTACATGCGTGTCGGCATTACAGGCTCCAATAACTTTACCGGTTATGCCAGCGACGTCATGGAAGCCGCGCTGGAAAAAGGCGCTCAGAACTCGGATCCGGCGATTCGTAAGGAAGCCTATGACGAAGTTCAGCGTCTGATGAGCGAGGATATGCCAATGGTGCTGCTGATTGACAACGGACAGGTTATTCCGGTTAAATCTAAATTTGACGGTACGCCATATCAGGTTCCAGATAAGGCGGCAACGAGCGAATTTACGTATGTGACTCTGAAAAAATAAGAAATGTCCGAAAGCGGAGTGTTTTTACGGAAATACTCCGCCTTTTATTGCTTTAATTTTCGCTCATTCCTGCTATAATGAGAATAAGAGAGAAGAGGGAATCTTATGAAGAAATTTCTCAAACTGCTTGCAGTAGGTTTAGTTGCGGCTTTGACGTTGACGGCTTGCGGCGGGCAGAATAACGACACAGGCAGCGATGAAGCAAAAACAACCTCCGAGGATACATTAATCCTTGTTTCATCAGGGGACCCGGTTAATTTTCATCCAGATTTTAAGTCAGATGATAATGCCTGGGGACCAAACCAGAATATTTTCAACCGTTTAATCAAATTGAATGCCTATGATCAGGTTATTCCGGATCTGGCGGAAACCTGGGAATGGAATGACGACAGTACTCAGGTAACATTCCACTTGCATGAGGGTGTGAAATGGCATGATGGCGAACCATTTACTTCAGCGGATGTTAAATGGACTTATGACACGCTGATGGCAGAAAAATGGAATAAGAGCGACAGCTTAGCTTCTGTTGAATCCATTGAATGCCCGGATGACAATACGGTTGTAATGAATTTAAAATATCCGGATGTTTCTCTGATTGCGAAATTATCCTGGTATGGAATGTTTATTATGCCGAAACATTTGTATGAAGGCACCGATACGGCGACGAATGAATACAATATGAAGCCGGTTGGAACAGGTCCGTTCAAGTTTGTTGAATTCCAAAAAGGTGTTCGTGTTGTTCTGGAAAGAAACGAAGATTACTGGGGTGATAAAGCGAAAGTAGCGAAGGTCATTTACTCGATTATTCCGGATGCGACAACTGCTTATCAGGCATTCCGCACTGGTGAAGTTGATTACTATACGGCCATTCCTTCTCAGAATGCGAATGATTTTGACAATGATCCAGATTATGAAGTTTATCCAGTCATTGGTATGAATCGTTCTTATGTCACAGTGAATATGACGAACGATACTTTCAAAGATGCACGTGTCCGTCAGGCTATCGCTTACGGCATTGATCGTCAGATGATCTGGGATCGCTGCGCGGGCGGAACCGGTGCTGTGGCTTCGACATTCATCGCTCCGAATACGGGTTTCGCGGATGAAAAATATCAGATGCCGGAACGCGACGTAGCGAAGGCTCAGCAGCTTCTTGAAGAAGCCGGGTTTAAGAAAGACGCAAATGGAATTTATTTCTCAACGGAAATGAAATTCTTTGAAAGTGGTTATTTCAAGGACGCAGCGACAATCATTCAGAGTAACTTAAAAGAAGTCGGTATTGACGTTAAATTAACGATGCTGGAATATGCGGCATGGGTAGATAACGTTAAAGTAAATCACGATTTTGAAATGACGATGGCTGCCGGTTATCAGGGACCGGATGTTTCCGGTATTTCCGGCCGTGTTGGAACAGGGACATCCATGAACTTCATGGGTTATTCCAATCCTGAACTGGACGCATTGCTTGAAAAGGGTGTTCAGGTATCGGATGAAACAGAAAGAAAAGCCATTTACAGCGAAGTTCAGCGAATTATGAGTGAAGAAATGCCAATCATTCTGTTCATGGATAATGGTGCGAAAGTACCGGTCAAGAAGATTTTGAAGGGCACTCCATATCAGGAACCGACAAAAGCCGCTTCTGCTGAATTAACTTACGTTGAATTTGTAAAATAAAACTTGTAAGCCGGGGTAAAAGAACAATGACCAGTTTGTTCAAAAACCGCGGCTTTTTTTGTATGTGAAAGTTCATTTTAAACTCAAGGATTTGAATGGTATGAAAATATTTACAATCTTAATAATGAAAATTATATAAAGAATGAAAGAAATGATAAAGTTTATCTTGACGACTTTCTTTTCAGCGTGTAAACTCAAACTATATTCTTCCAATGGGAAAGGAAGAGGCAAGGAGGGAAAGATATGAAAAAGTTATCAAAACTGCTGACAGCCTTATTAATTGCATGTTTGATGCTGGCAGGCTGCGGTACAGATGAAAAGAAAACCGACAAGGATGGGACAGCGGGAGAAACACCGGCACAGGATGTTTTAATCTATGCAGTTAACGGGGATCCTCAAAGCTTTAACCCCGATATGAAGTCGGATGACTATGCATATCAGATCAATCAGAACATTTATAATCGTTTAGTTAAACTGAACGCAAACGACCAGATTTTACCGGATCTGGCAAAGAGCTGGGAATTTTCCGAGGATGGCCTGACGCTGACTTTCCACTTACAGGAAGGTGTCAAGTGGCATGACGGCGAGCCGTTTACTTCTGAGGATGTTAAATGGACATTTGAGACCATGAAAGAGTATTCTTGGACTAAATCAGACTCACTGGCAGCGGTGACTTCCATTGAATGCCCAGATGAGAATACGGTTGTGCTGAATCTGAGTCAGCGCGACGTCGGGATTGTGCCGAAGCTGGGCTGGTATGCGACGTTCATTATGCCTGAGCATATCTGGAATGATCCGGCCTATTCTGATTTTGTTTCCAATCCGGCAACATGGAATCCGGTGGGGACAGGACCGTATAAATTTGAAAAATATGATGCGGGCGTCGGCACCACGCTGGTTCGCAACGAAGATTTCTTCGGAACCAAAGCGACGATTGAAAAGCTGATTTTCCAGGTCATTCCGGATCAGACGACTGCTTACCAGTCTTTCTTAAACGGTGAAGTTGATTATCTGGGTGTGACAGTTCCGACAGCGAATAAGCATGAGCTGGATAATGATCCGAATTATAAGCATTTCCATTATCTGTTGATCAACAGAACATATATCACCTTCAACATGGAAACCAGCATCTTCAAGGATGTTCGCCTGCGCCAGGCTGTTGCGATGGGTGTTGATCGCCAGGGAATTTACGACCGGGTTGCCAATGGAACCGGCGCGTTAGCTGAATACTTTATCTCGCCGTTATGGGAAGGCAAGTATCTGGATAAACAGTACACCATGCCGGCCCGCGATGTAGAAGCGGCGAAGAAGCTGATCGAAGAAGCAGGTTATACATTACGCGACGACGGGTTCTATTTCGATATGACGATGGATATCTTTGAAAGCGGAAACTTCAAAGATATCGCGCAGATCGTGAAAGAAAACCTGAAGGATATCGGGATTAACGTCACGCTGAATATCATGGAAATGGCGGCATGGCAGGATAAAGTCATCACCAATTCCAACTTTGATATGACGATGCTGGCAGGCTATCAGGGACCGGATGTCTCCGGTGTTGCCGGACGCGTTGCTTCCAATGGCGGAACCAACGTCGGATTGTATAACAATCCGGAAATGGATGCCGCGCTGCAGGCTGGCGTTGAAACTGACGATGATGCAGAACGGGCGAAGGCTTACAGTGAGGTTCAGCGGTTGATGAGCGAAGATATGCCGATGGTCTTCCTGTTTGAAAATGGCGATTGTCTGCCGGTTGCGGCCAATCTTGACGGTACGCCGAGAGATGTTCCGGAATTGGCTGGGGCTGCGGAATTCACATACGCGAATTACAAATAAGTCTAAATTCAGAAAGCCGTCGGTTGACGGCTTTCTTTTGAAAGGAGCGGGAATCAGCGAATGGAAATGGAAACCGACAGAATCAGGTTACGACCTTGGGATAGGAAGGATCTGGAGGATCTTTACGCTTTCGCAAAGAATCCGGCTGTGGGGCCGCAGGCCGGTTGGCATCCGCATCAAAGTAAAGAAGAAAGCAGTCAGATCTTAAGCCGAATGATGACAACTCCCGACGCGTTTGCGGTTGTGCTGAAATCCACGATGCGAGTCACAGGGATGATCAGCGCGGGCATTGATACTTCGCGGCGCAACCTGGCGGCGAAGACGATCGGCTGCGCACTGGATGAAGCTTATTGGAATCAGGGCATCATGACGGAAGCCGTCGGTCTGATGATCCGGCATCTGTTTGACGATCCGGGAACGGAATTGATCGCGATGGATCATTTTGTAGAGAACTGGGGTTCGCGGCGAGTGATCGAAAAGAACGGCTTTCATTATGAGGGAACAATCCGGCAGAAAGTCCGGTTGTATACCGGGGAAGTCAAGGACTGCCGCTGTTATTCGTTAACCCGGGCTGAATTTGAGATGCGGAATGCTTCATCGCGATGAACAGAATTTGCGATTAAAAAATGAATCCGGTCAGTCGGATTCATTTTCAGTCTGAATGGATAATTTTATCTTCTTCGGCGCGCTTTCTTTACGATACTTGTGAAACTGAGTCAGGAAAATCGCGGGGAAGACGACAGCCGAAGCGGCGACCACAGACATTAAGCCGATCATCATCGACTGGTAAACGGTTTCCATCGGGGATTGCTTCATGGATTTCACACTCCTTATACTTCCTATTATAGCTTGATCGAGGTCTAAATAGAAGACGACAAAACGGGTGAAATGGATAAAGGGGGAACTTTGCGTTCTCCCCTTCGTTTATTTATTTACAGTGCTTATCGAACCATTCGACCATCGCGGTTAAGCGCTGAATGCGGTGCGACGGCTTGCCGAAGATCGGCAGTCCATGATGTTCGCCATGGAACAACAGGAACCGGGTTTCCACGCCGTGCAGCTTTAACGCGTAGAACATCTGAATCGGCTCGGCGATCCAGCAGCGGTAATCCTGATCGGAATGAATGAACATCGTCGGTGTTTTGACACGGTCGGCATATTTCAGCGGCGACTGTTCCCACACCAGCGCGACGTCGGACCACGGGGTTGCGGCCTGGTTGTCCATGTTGTAGGTGAAGCCGATATCGGTGCATAAGAACTTTGTGACGTAGTTGGAAATGGAAGCTTCCGGGATCGCCGCCTTAAACCGGTCGGTCTGCGTGATGATCCAGTTGCTCATATATCCGCCATAGCTGCTGCCGGTCACGCCTAAACGTTCGCCGTCCAGCTGCGGATACTGCGCCAGCACCGCGTCGGTAAAGGCCATCAGATCGCTGTAATCCTCTTTCCCGAAGCGTCCGCGGATATCGGCGAAGGCATTGCCGCGGGAATCAGAGCCGCGCGGATTGCAGTAGAAGACGAAGTAGCCGTTTGCGGCGAAGACCTGCATTTCATGATTGATAACCGGACCAAAGGTTCCTTTTGGTCCGCCATGGATTTCCAGAATGCCCGGATATTTCTTGTTGATATCAAAGTCCGCGGGTTTAATCACGAAACCTTCGTGACGGATGCCGTCGTTGTAGAACTCAATTTTTTCAATTGGGGAAACCGCGGTAGCCGCATGATATTCGCTGTTGAAATGCGTCAGCTGCGTTTCTGCTTCATCCTGCAGGAAGTAGATCTCCTGCAGCTTGTGATCGCGCAGACCGATGAAGACGATACCCTTGTCTGTGACCTCGAAGTCCTCGATTCCGCCATGATAGCCGGACAGCCGCTGCAGCTGACCATGTTCATCGAAGCATTTCAGACAGCCATCGTTTTCGTCAGTGCAGCTGAAATAAATCTTGTCTTTGTACGCTTTGACCGCGGTGCCGAACTGCTGGATGCAGTCGGAGCCAAGCGAAGCGCCGTAGGAATTATCGTAATGCACCAAACGGGTGCGCTGTTGATCTTCCTCGACGACAAACAAGGTGGCATGCTGATGCAGACCATATTCCTTGAAATCCGAGATCGCGGCGATGATCTTGTGATTGATATAGAAAGCCCAGCTGACGTTGACCTCATGATCCGGAATCAGTGTCAGATCTTTTTTTGTCGTGCAGTCGAACTGATGCAGCGAGCTTGGGATTTCCCTGACAGAGTTCATCGGATTGCTGATATAAAGCAGCTTGTTGTCCTGAATGTGCGCGATCGAGGCGTTGGCGGACGGCTCGGAAATCGCCGTTGTCGTCTGGGTATCCAGATCCAGCAGATAGAGGCGGGTGCGCTTCATGTTGGTGATGCCCTGACCGTTGGCCCAGAATGGAATTTCATCGAACCATTCGTAATCCTTGTGCGATTCGCGTTCTTTTTTCCATTGCTTTTTTTCTTCTTCGGTCTGGCATTCAAAATCGTTCATGCCGTCCGCGCGGTAGGCGACCGACAAAATCAGCTGGTTGTCGTTTACTTTCTGGAAGCTGCCGACCGGCATCACCAGACGGAACCATTCTACGGCTTCCCCGCCGTGGATATTCAGCTTGTAGAAGACCGTCATGCTTTCACCGTCCGCGGTTTTCTCTTTCAGCTTCGGATCGCGGCAGCCGGTGAATACGATCGTGTCGTCGTCCCACCAGATCGCTTTCTTTTCTTCATTGCCGGAAGTTAACTGGCGTGTTTCGCGCGTGGCCAGATCCAGCAGCCACAGGTTGCCGGGATACTTGTCGGCGTCTTGATCCCCCGTGATCACAGTGAACACCGCGTGCTGTTGATCAGGGCTGACCTGCAGGCTGCCCAGATAGCGATAATCAATAAAATCTTGAATCTGTACTTTTTTCATGTTTTCTCTCCCATCTATCGACTATTCTATCACAAGTGTCCGGGGAATGAAGAATAAATGACAAGAAGACGCTTTAAATTCGATGCTGCGGGTAAGGTTGAGGAATGAAATTCGGCACCTTTCCGGGATGTTCACAGTTCAGACTATTTCGCAGGTTTCTTCTCGTGGTATAATAAATCCGTTCTAATACAGCGAGGAGGGAATCGCCGTGGATTTTTACTCAAATAATTACGATCTGCTGACCAACAGTGAACGGAGCTTGCTTCATTACATTCTGGACCATCCGCAGACAATTCAGAAGATGACATGCCGGAAGCTGGCGGATCAATGCGGCGTTTCCAAAACCGTGGTGATCAATATGTCGCAGAAGCTGGGCTTTGAAGGCTATAACGATCTGCGTTTTTTCCTGAAAAACCGCGCGAAAGAAACGGGGCCGGCAGCCAGTGTGGAAACGGTGGAGGCTGAAATCACCGGCAATGTGACAAAAACGATGCAGCTCAACAAACCGGAGAATATGCGGCAGGCTGCCCAGTCAATCGTGAACTCGCAATGTGTTTATGTGATCTCCCGCGGAACGTCCAAGGCGGTCGGTAATTATCTTGAGCACCTGCTGCTGACGCTCAATGTCAAATGCATCAATATCCCGGATTACAATCTGCTGAATATCATCGCCCGTCAGATGACGCATGAAGAAGTGCTGATCGCGATTTCGCTTTCCGGGAAAACACCGATCATTGTGGAAACGGCGAAGATCGTCAAAGCCTACGGCAACGCGCTGATCACGCTCACCGCCTTTTCCAACAGCCCGCTGGTACAATACGGCGATTTAGCCTTGTATTGTTCTTCCAGCACAACAGATACCAAGATCGATGATATCGTAACGCGGATCGGGATGTTCGCGGTCGTGGATTTGTTAGTTCATTATGTTCAGGTTGAACAGCAGAAATCGCATAGAAGTGGGTTTTAAGATAGCAAAGGTCTAATTTTTAATTGTTTTAAGCGCGGAGATCTTCGCGTTTTTCTTTGTTTGTTTTTCAAGATGTAAGCTTTATCCGATGATTTGTGACTGCGGTCATTTTTGATGACCAGGGTAAAAAAGACTGTCGGAAATAACCGGGGATTTTATTGAAATCGCTTTCAATCTCCGGTAATTTAGTAAGCAGGGAGGAACTGCTATGAAAAAGTATAGTGAGCAGATTCAACGTTTCGGTCGATCACTGCTGCTGCCGATCGGGGTTATGGCGCCGGTGGGCTTACTGCTGGGCTTATCCGCGGCCTTTACCCAGTCGTACATGATCGATCTGCTGCCCTTTCTGGGCAATCCAACAGTCAAACTGATCTTTACCAGCATCCGTCAGATTTCCGATTTGATCTTCGGCAACATTCCAATTATGTTTGCGATGGGCGTCGCCTACGGCATGGCGAAACGCGATAAGGGAATCGCGGTCTTCTCGTCTGTCATGGCGTATCTGATTCTTTTGATTACGATGAAAATCTGGCTGTCGGCTTCAGGGCAGCTGATCACCGAAGGCAATATCGCTGTCGGCGGTCAGGCGATGGTCTTAGGCATGCAGACGTTAAACGTCAACGTTTTAGGCGGAATCATTGCCGGTCTGGTCGCTGCCTGGGCTTCCGATAAATTCTATAATCTGGAACTGCCGATCGCGTTTGCCTTCTTCTCCGGCAAGAAGTCGGTTCCGTTAATCTCCATGGGCGTGACGATCGTCATCGGCCTGATTCTGCCGTTCTTCTGGCAATACTTTATCGCTTTCTGCAGCAGCTTGTCCGGTCTGCTTCTGCATAAGATTCTCGGACCGGTGCTGTCAGGCTTTGTCAACCGGATGATGATTCCGTTCGGTCTGCATCACGTCTGGAACGCGATGCTGCGCTTCACGGAAGCCGGCGGCACCTATGTGATCAATGGCCAGACCTATATCGGCTATCTTGATGCGATGAATGAAATTCTGTTTAACCTTGGACCAGAAAGCGAGTACTGGGCGCTGATGCCGGAGCTGACCCGCTTTGGCGCGCAGAATCAGATGGTCAGAACGATGTTCGTTTTCCCGGCGATCGGCTTAGCGATGTACAAGACCGCTTATCCGGAGAACAAAGCGCTGGCGAAGTCCTTAATTCTGACCTCGGTTCTGACGGCGGCGCTGGGCAATGTGACCGAACCGCTGGAATTTACGTTCCTGTTCATCGCGCCGGCTTTGTATGTCATCTACGCGCTGATCGGAACTCTCGGCTCGTTAGCTCTCTACTTTATGGGAACGGCGGTCGGTTATATCCGCGGCACCGTGTTCGACTTCGTGATCTTCGGCGTCATGATGAAAAATTCCCACTGGATCAATATCGTAATTGTGGGCGTGATCAGCTTCTTCATCTATTATTTCCTGTTCAAATGGTGGATCGTCAAGTTTGACGTCAAGACGCCAGGGACGGGAAGACGAACCTTCCGCGGATAACGTACTGATCCGGGAAAAGCGTTACGATGAAATCGCGAAGATTGTGATCGAGGCTCTGGGCGGGTCCGTCCAATATCGGCACGGTGGACAACTGTATTACCCGCTTGCGGATTGATATCAACGACAACAAGAAGATCGACAAAGATCTGTTGAAAAAATCCGGGTGCGCTGGAATCTTCTTCCCGACAACCAAGCATATTCACATTGTTTTCGGACCGTTAGTCGAATTTGTCCGCAATGCGGTTGACGATGAACTGGGGCGGCACGCATGAGGAGAACACCGTACACGATAACTATTTCCGGAGCCGGCAGCTGCCGGACGCCGGCCTTGATCGGGACGCTGATGCAGATGAAAGACCGGTTCCCGGTAAAGAAAGTCATCTTTTTTGATAAGGACCTGAATCGCTTCGGCAAAATTGAAGATTACTGCCGCCTGCTGCTGCATACCTTTTCCCCGGAAACCGAGGTCGTGGTGACCGGCGATATGGATGAAGCCTACTGCGCCTGCGACTTTGTTTTCTGTCAGATGCGGGTGGGTCAGAACACGATGCGTTCGTATGATGAAAAGATCCCGCTGAAATATGGTCTGGTCGGACAGGAAACCTGCGGCCCGGGCGGTTTCGCCTACGGCATGCGTTCAATCGGCGGGATGAAGGAAATGGTCGACTGCGTCCGCAAGTATTCCCAAGAAACCTGGATTCTGAATTACACCAATCCGGCGGCCATTGTCGGTCTGGCACTGGACCGGTTATATCCTGACGATCATCGCCTGATCAATATGTGCGATCAGCCGTATTCGATGATGGTCAGCTTTGCCAAGATCCTCAACGTCGACGTTAAAACGCTGCGGGCCCGGTATTTCGGATTGAAACCATTTCGGCTGGTTCACCGCGCTCTACGATACGGAAGGCCATGACTATTTTGATACGCTGCGCGATTACCTGATGAATCACGACTTTAAGCCTTACAATGCGGAACAGCGCACAAAAGTCCTGGCTGGATACCTATCTGCGCGTCAACAAGATGATGAACTGTGTTTCAGAATATATCCCGACGACGTATCTGCAATATTATTTCTACGCGGACGAGATCGTGAAGGAAAGCGATCCGCAGTTCACCCGCGCTGACGAGACGATCCAGACCCGGGAAAAAGAGGTCTGGGACGTCTGCGCGCTGGCCCGGGGCAAAACCGAGCTGGGCGAGATTCCGGTGCTGACCTCGCCGGTGTTCGGTTCAATGATGGTCGAGGTGGCGGAATCGATCGCCTATGATCTGAATCAGGAATTCATCGTGATGACGCGCAACACGGGACTGATTGACAACTTCCCGGCGGAAGCCGTGGTGGAAGTCGCCGGAACCCTGGGGAAAAGACGGCGTGCGGGGAATTCCGTACGGCCCGGTGAAAACGTTCTATAAAGGATTGATGGAAAATCAATACGCCTATGAAGAACTGACTTGCGAGGCCTGGATGGAAAACGACTATACCAAGGCGCTGCAGGCGCTGACGCTGAACCGGACCGTCAACGATTTTGACAAGGCGAAGGCGGTGCTGGACGATCTCATGGAGGTCATCAAGGATTACTGGACATTGGAAAAGAGGGATTAAAGCGATGTATTTTGAAAATCGACAAGAATTTACTTTCCCCATCAGATCTGCCGCGGCGGTTATCTGGAAGTGCGGGTGAGGTCATCCGGGGGTTCTCTACGGAAGTGCCCGCCGGCGCCGAGGTGATTGATTATGGCGATCATCTGCTTCTCCCGGGTTTTATCGATCAGCATATCCACGGCTGGGGCACCGGCAGCTTCAACAACGATAAATCCGTCCATTCGATACAGGAAATGAAGAGAACCTGCCGTATGAAGCGTGACGAGTTTCCTGGCGACCTCCGGGGCGGAACCGGTCGAGGATCTGGTCGAGGGCATCAAAAATGCCAGCTGGGTTGTCGATCATCAGAAAGACGACGGCGCGACGCTGCTGGGCGTTCATCTGGAAGGCCCGTTTATCAATAAGGAGTACAAGGGCATGCAGCGGGAAGACTGCTGCATGGACCCGGACATGGCGATCATGCGGCGGTTCATGGACGCTCAGTCCCACCCGCAGATCATCCGTCTGATGACGCTGGCGCCGGAGCTTCCGGGAGCGAAAGAGTTGATCCAGTTCTGCCATGCGCATCACATTCAGATCAATATCGGCCACAGCGCGGCAACCTTCGACTGCATCCGGGATCTGAAGGAATATGGCTTAGGCGGCGTAACCCACATGTTCAGCGGCATGCGCGGGCTGCATCACCGGGAGCCGGGGGTGGCCGGCGCGGCGCTGTACTTCGACGACCTGAACTGCGAATTCGCGAAGCAGACCGGCATGACCGTGCGGCCGGAAGTGTTCGCGCTGACCTGGCGTTTGAAAAGCAAGGATAAAATTATCATGACGACGGACTGCGGCGGGATTGCGCTGACGAAAGAAAAGAAAAGTATCATTATATCCGGAAGCAGACGTTTATTCCCAACGGCGACGAGCTGATTCTGCGCAATGACGACGGCAGCGAGGAACACGTCGATATTCACGATTACAAGGCGGTGCGGAACCTGGAGCTGAGCTATATCAAATCGATCCGCAACCTGATCGCCAACGTCCATCCGTCCGTCATGAGATCATGAAGATCACGGCGGAAAATCCGGCGCGCTATATCGGCGTGGAGGACCGCAAGGGGAGCCTGGAAGCAGGAAAAGGACGCCGATATCCTCGTCGTCAACGACGCTTTTGAAATTCAGGCAACCTACTGCATGGGAAAATTGTATAAAAGTGAGGAGTGAAGTGATGTTTAAAGAAATCTGTTCAAAGCCCGAAACCGCGATTTCGCCGCGCCCGTTCAAAGGGCCGGCTGATGACGCTGGACGAAGTGCCGGATCCGGTGTTCTCAAGCAAGTCGATGGGGGATGGGTTTGCGCTGGAAATGTTGGAGGGCAAGGTGTTGTCGCCGTGGCGGGCAAAGATCGTCGCGGTCTTTCCGACCGGCCACGCGATCGGCATCAAGGCGGATGACCGCAACGAATATCTGATCCATCTGGGATTAGACACCGTGAATTTCAAAGGCGAAGGCTTTGCGGCGCATGTCGTTTTGGATCAGCGGGTGAAATCCGGGCGATCCGCTGGTCGACGTTGACTTGGAATTCTTTAAAAAGCATAAGGTTTCCATGGTTTGTCCGATTCTGGTCGTCAATGCCAACAGCCGCAAAATCCGCCTGCTGAAAGAGGGCGTCGTGCAGTCGCAGGAAAAAGACTTTCCTTGCGATCACGGCATGAATCACGGGACGAGATGAACCTCGTAATTTTGGAATCGGCCCGCGCTGCGATCGTCAGGCACCGGCTGGCCCTTGATGAAAGTACTGTGTGGCCGTACGGCTCTGCCTGTGCTCGCTGATCTCGCTGGCGGCGCAGCAGTTTAACGACAATCTGATCCCGCTGGCCGCACTACGCTGGCGATCAATCTGGTTTTTCTGTTCGGCTTGGATTGGGTACTGATGCTGAAAGCGCTGCAGAACGAACCGTATTCGTACTTCGGGATTTCAGCCAGTTCGCAGATATCTCAAGGCCTGCTGCCGTTGTTTGGCATCTACGGCCGTGATTCTGGCCGGCGGCGTCTTCGCGCTCCGTGCAATGATCCATCTGGGGGCGGTCCTTCTTGTCCTGCCCGGCGCTGCTGGGGGTGGGCGTGATCTTTCTTAACTGCATCAATCATCTGACGCTGTTTTCAATGATTGAAACGCATCAAAGCGCATGGAGAGCCTTGAAAGGCGGGACAAAGCTGTTTTTTCAATCCGGAAAACTGATCATGCACATTGTTTTGAAAACGATTGTGCTGATCTTGTTGGGAAGTCTGGCGGTGTATGTGCTCAATGTGTTTGTTTACGCTCCGCAGATCGACGCTGTGCTGAAAAGCACGCCGGAAATCACGGAAGCCCTGATCGATCCTTATTTCTCAACGAATCTCAGTTATATGATTCAAAGCGTTGGCATGCAGCTGGTTGTCAGTTATATCGCAATCGTGTCAGGCATGACCTGTGGCGTCTATTATTTGAATCAAAGGAAAGTACAGTTTACAAGGGACTACACAGAGTAGGTATCTGACGGGAGGGGTGCCACCCGTCAGATTTTCCATGTGATATTCAAGCTGTCGCTTGTG
>QFCE01000397.1_pt1 | contig 40783 bp, 36 predicted proteins | sample 5346091 | NCBI WGS metagenome assembly QFCE01 (sample SAMN09062252, study PRJNA434731) | Human gut metagenome, whole genome shotgun sequencing project. | isolation source: stool timepoint A chromium assembly | host: Homo sapiens | collected 2015 | reverse complement strand
GAATGTGTGCGAGAAGCTCGTGCCCTTCATGGCCATCGCCTACATCTGGGGCTGTGTGGTCATCCTCGGCATGAACTGGGAGCTCGTCTGGCCCGCGTTCTGCCTCATCGTGGAGAGCGCCTTCACCGCCAAGGCGGCCTTCGGCGGCGCGCTCGGGTCCGGTCTCATGCTGGCCCTGCAGTTTGGCTGCGCCCGCGGCCTGTTCTCCAACGAGTCGGGCCTCGGCTCCGCGCCCATCGTGGCCTCGGCGGCCGCGACTCGCAACCCGGCCCGTCAGGCGCTCGTCTCCATGACCGGCACCTTCTGGGACACGGTCATCATCTGCCTGCTCACCGGTCTCGTGCTCGTGTCCACGATGCTCGGCAACGCCGACCTGCAGTCCGAGATCATGGCCGGCAACATCACCGCCGGTGCGGCGCTGTCCTCCGCGGCTTTCGCCAGCATCCCCTACATCGGCACGCCCATCCTCATCTTCGGCATGATTCTGTTCGCCTACTCCACCATCCTGGGTTGGTCCTACTACGGCAACCGCTGCGTCACCTACCTGTTCGGCAAGCGCGCCATCCGCCCCTACCAGGTGCTCTATGTGGCGGTGGCGTTTCTCGGGGCCATCGGCGTGGGCGAGGTGGTCTGGACCGTCTCCGACATCACCAACGCCCTTATGGCCATCCCGAATATCATCATGGTGTTGCTGCTCTCCGGGCTCATCGCGAAGGAGACGAAGCACTACGTCTACGAGCACAATCTCGACGAGCGCGACGAGACCCCCATCCCGCAGCTTGACAGCAAGTAGGTTTTAGCGACATAGTGTGTCATGAGCGAGCGCCCTGCCATGCGGGGCGCTCGTGCTAGAATGGCCAGATGGCCGACGGGCCGTAAGTCCTGAGCGCCAGGCGGTGCCTTCTTTTGCGAAAGGAGGTGAATCGCTTGGACGTCTTCGTTTTCGTCGTGCGCCTGGCGACTGCAGTCGTTGGGTTGCTGAGGGAGGCGGTTGCGTTCTCCGAGACGCTCAGGAGGGGCCGACATAGGAAGGACCGCTAGCGCCAACTAGCGGTCCCGACTAAACGACGGTGCCGCCTGCACTCTACCTCAGGCTGGTCCGTTGGTCGTATTCTAGCATAGATCACAGCGGGAAGCGAGTGAACGGAAGCGGCGTGGGCGAAGCGAAAACGATTGCGATCATAGGCGGCGGGGCCTCCGGGCTGGCGGCAGCCGTGGCGGCTGGCGAGGCCGTGCGAGATGCGGAGGGCGCGGCGCGGGTCGTCGTGTACGAGGCGTTCGACCGGGTGGGGCGCTCCATTCTGGCGACGGGCAACGGGCGGTGCAACTTCTCGAATGCCCGACCCGGCGAGGGAGACTACTGCAACGCCGCATTCGTGAGGCGTGTGCTTTTGGAATTCGAGGGTCAGGCGCACGGGCACGTGCCGTCCCAGGCCAAGACGAGCACCGCCTATCCGAACGGCGTGCTGGGGTTCTTCTCCGATCACGGGCTCATGTGGCGCGAGGAAGGGGAGGGGCGGCTGTACCCCTTGGCGAACAAGGCCGCGTCCGTGCTCGATTGCCTGCGAGCGGCCTGCACTGCAGCAGGGGTGGAAGAGCGCGTGGAATGCGAGGTCGCGGCCGTGGAGCCGCCGCGCGCCGAGGGCTCGCCGTTCACGCTGCGCCTGGCCGACGGGCGCTTCGAGCGGGCCGACGCGGTCATCGTGGCCGTGGGCGGTTCAGTCGCGCGCGGGCTTCTGCCCAAGGGTGTTCCCTTCCGTGAGCCGGAGCCGACGTTGGGCCCGCTGGCTACCGAGCCGCGCTGGCCGCGGCGCCTCGACAACATCCGCGTGCGCGGGGCGCTGGAACTGTGGCGCCCCGGCGAGGAGACGCCGCCCGAGGAGCGCGGCCGCCACGGCCTTCCGATGGACACCCACGAGGGCGAGCGCTTGGCGTCCCGCGAGGTGGGCGAGGTGATGTTCCGCAAGTACGGCGTCTCGGGCATCGCCGCCTTCAACCTGAGCCGCCTGGCTGAACCCGGCGACGTGCTCGCCGTGGATTTCGTGCCCTGGGTGCGCCTGTGCGACATGGAGGCGTTCCTCAACCGGCGCCGCAAGATGCTGCGCGCTTCGCTCGGGCACGATGTGACGTGGGACGATATGCTGCGCGGCATGGTGCTCGCGCCGGTGGCCGATGTGCTGTTGGAAGCGGCGGCGCTGTACGGGGCGCGCCCCGTGGCGAAGGGGGAGACGACCGTCATGGCGCCGGTGCTGAAGGGTCTGCGCCTGCCCGTGACGGGGCTCGGCGACGTGCGGCAGTGCCAGGTGCACCGCGGGGGCGTGAGCGTCCGGGCGGTGGACGACCGCACCTGCGAGGTGCGCCGCGTGCCGGGGCTCTACGTTGTCGGCGAGGCGCTGGACGTGGATGCGGCGTGCGGTGGCTTCAACCTGCATTGGGCTTGGGCCTCGGGGCTGCTCGCCGGCTGGTCGGCGGCTGGAAGGTTACGTGCATGATTCAGGCTTCCAATGTTCCGGTTTCTCTTGATGCTCTCCTGCCAGAAAACGAATCGCTCTTCCGCCGGGAAATCGCGCGGGCGCTTGGGGTGAAGGTGGGCGCTGTCACCGAGGTGAAGCTGCTGAAGCGGTCGATCGATGCGCGGAAGAAGTCGAACGTGCACGGGGTTGTGACGGCGGCGGTTGAACTGGCGGAGGGCGCTGCACCTCAGCCGGCGAAGGGTGTGACGGTTAGGGCCTACGAGTCCCCTGAGCCTCTTTCGATACCGCACGTAGAGCCGATTGGCTTGCGGCCCGTCGTAGTCGGGGCGGGGCCGGCGGGGCTGTTCTGCGCGCTGTATCTGGCCCGTGCCGGGTTGCGGCCGCTCGTGGTAGAGCGCGGGGCGTCGGTGGACGAGCGTGTGGAAATCGTCGAGGCCTTCAACGCCGGCGCGCCGCTCGATACGCGCACGAACATCCAGTTCGGCGAGGGCGGTGCGGGCACGTTTTCCGACGGCAAGCTGAACACCGGTATCAAGTCGCCCCATATCCGCCATGTGCTGGAGGCCTTCGTGGAAGCCGGCGCCCCGGAGGACATTCTCGTGGACGCCAAGCCGCACATTGGCACCGACCTGCTCGTCGGCGTCGTGCGCAACCTGCGTCGGGCCATCGAGGAGGCGGGGGGAGAGGTACGGTTCCTTACGCGCCTCGACGGCCTTGTGCTTGAGGGCGGAGCTGCTGATCGTCCGGGCGTCGCTGATGCTGTGGATGAGGTTGGCGGCGAAGATGGCGAAGCGCGCGTCACTGCCGTTCGCCTCGTCGATGAGCGCACGGGAGCGGCGGAAGTCTTCGCCACCGATTGCGTCGTGCTGGCCTGCGGGCACTCCGCGCGTGACACCTTCCAAATGGTTTGCGAGGCCGGGGCGGACATGGCCCGCAAGCCCTTCGCCGTGGGCGTGCGCATTGAACATCCCCAGGCTCTCGTGAACGAGGCCCAGTACGGGCCAGCCGCTGGTCATGCGGCCCTCGGGGCGGCCGACTACAAGCTGGCGGTGAAGACCGACGACGGCCGGGGCGTCTACAGTTTCTGCATGTGTCCGGGCGGGGAGGTGGTGGCGGCCGCCAGCGAGGAGGGGCTGCTCTGCGTGAACGGCATGAGCCGCCACGCCCGCGCCGGGACCAATGCTAACGCGGCGCTGCTCGTGGAGGTGCGCCCCGACGATTTGCCCGGCGACGACCCCCTGGAAGGGGTCGCCTTCCAGCGTCAGCTGGAACGGGATGCCTACCTTCTCGGGCGCGGGTTGATGGCTGACGACGCGGAAGGTGCCGACGCTTCTTCGGAATCTGTCGGCGCACTTTGCCCGCCGTATACCGCCCCAGCCCAGACCGTCGGCGGCTTCCTCGCGAAAGCCGCGGACGTTCCGAGTGCCACGGTGGCGCCCACCTACCCGCGTGGCGTGGCCTGGCGCGACCTACGCGATTGCCTGCCACCGTTTGTGGCCGACGCCCTCGCCGAGGCGCTGCCGACCCTGAACCGCAAGCTGCATGGCTTCTCCGATGCCGGTGCTGTCATGACTGCCGTAGAGGCCCGCAGCTCGAGCCCCGTGCGCATCGTCCGCGACGACCGCTTTCAGTCGAATATCGGCGGTCTGTACCCTTGCGGCGAGGGCGCGGGCTACGCCGGCGGCATCACGAGCGCCGCCGTGGACGGCCTGCGCGTCGCCGAGGCCATCGTGACCGAACGGCTTTCAGAAACCGCAGCGCCCGTGATCTGCGAGGGGATCGCGTCGGCGCAACCAGTATCTGGCGAAACTGCTTTCTGCGAGAAGGAGGGCCGATGAGCAACTGCCCCTTCGATGGCGCCTGCTGTCCGCTCTCGCTCGGCGAGGCCGCCTGTGCCCTGGCCGCCGGCGAGGCTGTCGTCTTTCCGACGGACACCGTTTTCGGCTTGGGTGTCTCCGTGAAGGCGGCCGCAGGCCCCCGTCTCCTCTACGACCTGAAGCACCGTGACGCTGGCAAACCCGTGGCGTGGCTCGTGGAAGGCCCCGAGACGCTGGACGTTTACGGCAGGGATGTTCCCGCCTACGCCCGGCGCCTCGCCGAGACCTTCTGGCCCGGTGCCCTCACCTTGGTGGTGCGCGCGTCGGCGGCCGTTCCCGCTGCCTTCCGGTCGCCCGCGGGTACTATCGGGCTGCGCATGCCCGACAGCGAGGCGGCTCTCGCCCTCATCCGTGCCGTCGGCTGTCCCTTGGCCGTCACCTCGGCCAACCTCTCGGGAGCGCCCGATACGGCCCGGATCGAAGATCTCGATGGGGCTCTCATGGCGCGCACCGCCGGTGTGTACCTTCCCGATGATCTCCCGCCGTACTCGATCGCGTCCGGCGTCGCCGAAGCAGCTGAAGCTGTCGAAGCTGGCGAAGCAGCCGAAGCAGCCGAGGGCGCCGCCGCGCTCATGTCGTCGAGCGCTCGCGTCCGCGCCGACGTCGCGGCAGGAACCGCCGGCGATTCTGATGCCCCTTCTGCGGGCATCGCCTCCACCGTGCTCGACTGCACTGGCGACGTCCCCCGTGTCCTGCGCGCGGGCGCCCTCACCTTGGAAGATATGAAAGGATGCCTCTCATGAGCGCCGCAAACGATGCCTTCGCGACCACTGGCCGCACCGAATTCTCCTTCGATTCCGCCGACGGAAAAAGCCAAGTCCGCGCCGTGCTCTGGGTGCCCCTGGCCATGGAGCGGGCCGATGCGGCTGCCGGCGAGCCGTCGCTTGGCTGCTTCAAGCCGCGCGGCGTCGTGCAGCTCGTCCACGGCATGGCCGAGCATATCGACCGTTACGATGATTTCGCCCGTTTCCTCGCCGACGCAGGCTACCTTGTGGCCGGTCACGACCATATCGGCCACGGGGACACGGCCGCCGCGCCCGAATGCCGCGGCGTGATCGGTGCCGAGGGCGGTGCCGACGCCATGATCGACGACGTGGAACAGCTGCGCCTGCTCGTCTCCCAGCAGGTGGCGCCTGGCACGCCGTACTTCATCTTCGGGCATTCCATGGGCTCGCTCGTGCTGCGCAGCTATCTGCCGCGCTACGGGCAGGGCCTTGCCGGCGCTGTCATCTGCGGCACGGCCAACGAGGCCACCGCCGTCTCCCGCGCCGGCAACCTGGCTGCCCGGGCTATCGCGGCCGTGCGAGGCGACGGCTACCGCAGCGGCCTTCTGCACGCGCTCGCCGACGGCGCCTACAGCCGCGCCATCAAGGACGCCCGCACCCCCTTCGACTGGCTTTCCCGCGACCCGGCCGTGCCCGACGCGTTTATGGCCGATGAGGCTTGCGGCTTCATGTTCGGTGCCGGCGCCTACGCCACCCTAACCGAGCTGGCCTGGCGCGCCGCCGCGCCGGCGACCTTGGCCGCCACGCCCCACGACTTGCCCCTGCTCTACGTGGCCGGCGACGCCGACCCCGTCGGCAAATGCGGCCGCGCTGTCGCTGCCGCCGCCGAGTCCATGGAGGCCGCCGGCGCCGAGGACCTCATCTTGCGCCTGTTTCCCGGCATGCGCCATGAAATTCTCAACGAATTCGGCAAAGAAGAAGTCTACGATTTCATCCTGAACTGGATAAACCTACACGAATAGGCCAAAGTGCAACTCGACAATCTCGTCGAGCTGCACTTTGATGTCCTCGAAGGGCGTATCGAGATCAAGCGTCTTCACGCTAATCTGGTTCCCGCTCATTCTGTAAACGCCATCTGGCTGTATTTCCTCGTCGGTTTGCGCGTACAGCAACATCCCCGACACCTCGTGGGGCACGTCGGCGCGTGCGAGTTCCGCCTCCTTATTTTTCACATAGGTGAAAATCTGGTATAGATTGTGCGAATGGACGCTATGCGTGTTGTACTGATGCTGCGTAGCATGCGAGTAATATTTCGCGTCGATGATGAGCGTCGTGTGGCCGAGTGAGAGCACAACGTCGCTCTTCATGACAGGCAGCATATCGTCGAAGTCGTCGTCAAGCGTCCAGCTGATGTGAGGAGCGCCAACATGTAGCTTGGGATGCTCGCGCTTGAAGTATTCTAGGATGAACCGTTCATACAATCGGCTCATGCGCTGTTCGTCTAGAAAGTCCATGAGTTTGGTTGATCCGTCTTCTTGGGTCTGCAGCAGCCCTTTGGCAATGAGCCAGCACACATTTATCAGCATGCGGTAGGTCTGGTTATTTCGATTGAAGCGCATCTGCCAGTTCGCGGTTGCCAGATCGATGTCGCTCACGTCGTCGAAGTATGCGAGCAGTCGCTTGATCTCCCGCTTGCGCTCTTTGCTTAGGTTCGAGCGTACCAGCAGCATCATCGTTGCCTTGAGGATGCGATTCATGGGTGTGTCGATTGAGAACTCGTCGTAGCTGCACACCATTTGTCGTCGCAGTACGGATCTTGTTTTCACCGAATCGGTAATCTCGAATTTTCCTCGTAAAGTCGAGAGTGCATCGGTATGGTCTATGTACTCCCGTCCGAGGCCGCGTTTGACTTGAGAGTTTGTGCCGCGTATCAAAATAGCAGCGCAGAGCTCCGCCGCGTTGTCGAACTCTTCGGTAGCCATCTCGCGATACCCTTGCTCGCACAGCACCTGGAAGGCGTAGGCGAGCATATGATAGATGTTCTGGATGCGGATCATTTGATGGACTTGCGCAGAGCGTCGGTCCACTCGCGAACCTTCGATGGCTCGTCGAACCAGTACTCGCGCAGCATTGGTGCAAGTTCGTATTCCACGATGGCCGAGAGTTTTGCGTCTGTTACGTCGGCAGCTTTCATGCCGCAGAAATAGCTATGCCCGATGCAAAAGCCATCGCCCAAAGTGTCATCGTCGGAGATGGCGGCGTTCAGCTTTACTGTGCATGCGAGAAGGTTGTTAAGCTTCGGGTTGCCCAGGCTATCGCGGTAGGCAATGAACCCCTTGGAATCGAATCCAGGACGCAGGTCGAAAAATGCGAACCGTCGACGTAGCGCATAATCGAGCATTGCGAGCGAGCGGTCAGCGGTATTCATCATGCCGATGAGATACACATTGCTTGGCACGTAGAAGCGTTCGCGTGAATAGAGTAGCTGCAACTTGTTATTGGGCCCTCGCTTGTCGTTCTCGATGAGCATGAAGAGCTCGCCGAAGATCTTCGATAAGTTGCCTCGGTTGATCTCGTCGACGATGAAGAAGTAATCATTGTCGGTATCGTCTTGCGCCTTCTTGCAGAACGTGTAGAAGCTTCCCTTGATGAGGTCGAAGCCCGATGCGGAAGGACGAAAGCCTTCGATGAAATCCTCGTAGCTATAACTTTGATGGAACTGCACCATCATCACGCGATCGCGATCTTTTGCGCCCATCATCGAATAGGCCAAGCGCTTTGCAACGAAAGTTTTTCCCACGCCGGGAGCGCCTTGCAAGATGATGTTCTTTTTTGAACGAAGCACACCGACGAGCGTGTCGTAAGTTTCCTCGTCCATGTATGCCTCGGAGAGGAATTGCTCGCGGTCGTAAGGGAGGTCTGCGGGGAGCGTCCCCCCGAGGGTTTCCTCGGCATCCTCCTCGAAATAGCCGTTTACCTTCTCCACGAAGTCGGTATAGTCGGTGACGTCAGTGAGGGTCTTCATCGCGAACTGGTCGTCATGGGTCCAGTGACCCTTGTGGGTCCACTTTACTTCGCGTAGGTTGGGGTAGTGGCCAGCATCCGCATCGTATGCGTAGCCCCCTACAACCACTCCGCGACCAAGGATTTCCGTACGCCCCCGCTTAACGAAGACGATATCGCCAGGTTTGATGTCGTGGGTAAACTGCCACACTGCGTGTGCCGAGTTTTTCTGCGAGGTTTCATTACCACGTATCTGCTGAAGAGCGAGCCTCATGTCTTCTTTGGTCGAATACTCGCGCAGGTCGCCGAGTTCGTGCCAACCGAGGCCCATGACGCCACGGGTGTAGAAGTCCTCCCACATGCTTGCGCCTTCGCCGGGTGCATAGAGCCAATAATGGACGACTTCCACCCCCGCGTCGCCAAGTGCGTTCTCCTCTGCTTCTTGTTCAGCGGCCTTGGCTGCTGCCTTTCTCTCTCTATTGACTCGTTCCGATTCGATAAATGCCGCATTAGAGAGTGAAGGAAAGCCATTGTATGGGCAGTCGGCGCTGTTAAGCTCTGCTCGGATAGTGTCACAGATGGCAAGATAATGTTTGCCATCGTGAATAGGCGCGTCTTTTTCTTTTGGCATGATGCTTGCTATAGGGACACCGGCCTTTGCGGTATCGCCCATGAACCACCTATTGCGCGAGTCTAGATTGATGAACGCGAGCGGTCTGGCCCAATAAAGCCCCATAGTGAGTTTCCAGCCCAGGCCGAACTGCCCAACTGTTTTATCGAAGGCGGCCGCAAAGGCATTGCGATTTTCGGGGTTGTCTGCGTCAGCTAGAGCAAGTTCCGCTTCGAACAAATCCCAGAGATTGTCGATATCGGATTCGCCGCGCCTGCTGTCCCCAATGAAAGCGTAGAAGGTGGCATTCAAGTTGTTGAGCAAGGGGGTTCCAGCGAAATCGTTTGGTAGTTCAGCGGTGATGCAGAATACGTCTGCGAGAGCGGCAACGATCTTTCGTCTGTTCTGACTTGAGATACCTTTGTTGAAGAGTCCGAATATCGTAAAGGGGTCAATATCGTTAGGGACGCCGCCGTCATCAAGCTTAGGAAGCTTCGTGTCGATGCTCTCGTACATCGCTTGCAGCTTGTCGATCAAGGCAGCGCGGTCGTTCTTGTAAGGCAATAGCTTGTTTGCCAGCTCGGTGTAAAAAGGAACCCATGTGTAGAGTTCTTCCGCCATGTAATCGCCTCTCTAGCCGATCTCTTTTTCCGTTATCGTATCATACCGTGCGCCAGAAGGGCTGTTGGACGCACTGGTCAGTCCATACCCTTCGCACCTCGTTGCTGGAACGGGGTGCTTCGGCTAAAGTTGAGCGAAGCGGGATGCGGGGTGCCGCTCACCAAGCGAGTTCCGCAGGTGGTATCGAAGGCGCAATGATACGGGGAGGAGTAATCCTTGGTGCCTTCGATACCAACGAGGACTGTCTGAGCGACTGAGCGGTACCCCGCAGCCCGCCCCCGAAGAGCCACAGCAAGAAAGCGAGAAGAGGAGAAACGAACATGAAAAAATACGTCATAGCGCTCGATGCGGGCACCACCTCTTCCCGCGCCATGCTCATCGACCGCGCCGGCCGCCCCGTCGCCTCGGTGCAGCGGCCGTTCCCCCAGATCTACCCGCAGCCCGGCTGGGTCGAGCACGACCCGCAAGACATCCTCTCCTCGCAGCTGGGCGCGCTCGCAGAGCTCATCATGTCGTCGAATGTGGACACCGACGAGATCGATTCCATCGGCATTACCAACCAGCGCGAGACCACCATCGTGTGGGACCGCACCACCGGCGAGCCCATCATGAACGCCATCGTCTGGCAGTGCCGCCGCACGGCGCCCATGGTGGAGGCCATCGCGAGCGACCCGGCTACCGCAGCTGAGATCACGGCGCGCACGGGGCTCGTGCCCGACGCCTACTTCTCCGCCAGCAAACTCGCCTGGATCTTAGGCGAGGTGCCCGGCGCCCGCGCTCGCGCCGAGGCGGGGGAGCTCTGCTTCGGCACCGTGGACAGCTGGCTCATTTGGAAGCTCACCGACGGGGCCGTGCACGCCACGGATGTGACCAACGCCAGCCGCACCATGCTCTACAACATCCACGAGAGGCGCTGGGATCCCTTCCTGCTTAAGCTCTTCGGCATCCCCGAGGCCATCCTTCCCGAGGTGCGCCCCTCTTCCGGCAACTTCGGCGTGACGGCGAACCCCGGGCTCGTCCAGGGCATTCCCATCTGCGGCGTGGCGGGCGACCAGCAGGCGGCGCTCTTCGGCCAGTGCTGCTTCCATGCGGGCCAGGCGAAGAACACCTATGGCACCGGCTGCTTTCTGCTCATGCACACCGGGCATGAGGCCTGCGCGAGCGAGCACGGCCTCGTGACCACGGTGGCCGCCTCGGCCCCTGGCATCCAGAACACCGAGTACGCGCTCGAGGGCAGCGTGTTCATGGCCGGCGCCCTCATCCAGTGGCTCCGCGACGAACTCGGCATCATCGACAGCGTCGCCGAAACCGACGCCATCGCCCGCAGCGTGGCCGGAACCGACGGTGTCTTCGTCGTGCCCGCGTTCACGGGCCTGGGCGCCCCCTGGTGGGATGCCGACGCCCGCGGTGCCATTTTGGGTCTCACCCGCGGCGCCGGGCGTGCCCACATCGTGCGGGCGGCTCTGGAGTCGATCGCCTACCAGGTGTGCGACTTGGCCCGCGCCATGGCCGAGGACGCGCACATGCCGCTTTCGGTGTTGAACGTCGATGGGGGAGCGGCGGCCAACGACTTCCTCATGCAGTTCCAAGCCGACATGCTCGGCGCGCCCCTGCGCCGCCCCGACAACGCCGAGACCACCGCTCTCGGTGCCGCCTACCTGGCCGGTCTTTCCACGGGCTTCTGGAAGAGCACCGAGGAGCTGGCGGCCCTGCGCGAGGGGGAGGATCGCTTCCTCCCTACCTTCGACGAGCCGATGCGCGCCGGCCGCCTCGCCGCCTGGCACGAAGCCGTCTCCCGCGTCCGCAGCTAGGACTTCGCCCGTCTCTCCCGATTTGGTGCGGAAAGCGTGAGCGAGGGGGCGCGGCGGCGGTCGAGCGCCTACAATAGAACCTCAAGGCATTCGCGACGGAAAGGAAGTGGCCCATGCGCGTGAGCATCGGAAGCGACCACGCCGGCTTCGAGCAGAAGCAGGCCCTGGTGGATTATCTGGTGGGGAAGGGGTACGACGTCATCGATCGCGGTCCCGACAACGCGGAACGCGTCGATTACCCCGACTATGCGGCCCCCGTGGCCCATGACGTGGCCGACGACGCGGCCGACTTCGGCGTGCTCGTGTGCGGAACGGGCATCGGCATGGCCATGGCCGCTGACAAGGTTCCCGGCGTGCGTGCCGCCAACATCATCAACCCCGAGTTCGCCGCCTTGTGTCGCGAGCACAACGATGCGAACGTCATCACCCTTTCCGGCCGCTTCGTGCCGCTCGAGGAGAACGAGCGCATCCTCGACACCTTCTTCGCCACCGACTTCGGCGGCGGCCGCCACGCCGGCCGCGTTCAGAAGATAATGGAACTAGATTAGAGAAGACCAGGGAAGCTCAGAGAAGATTAGCAAAGGAGACAATAGATGGCTTTGGAATTTCTCGCCGCTGAAGATCCGCAGGTGACCGACTGCCTGCGCCAAGAACTCGCCCGCCAGCGGGGGAGTGTGGAGCTCATCGCGTCGGAGAACTTCACCTCCCGCGCCGTCATGGAGGCCGTGGGCAGCGTGCTCACCAACAAGTACGCCGAAGGGTACCCCGGCAAGCGCTACTACGGCGGCTGCGAGAAGGTCGACATGGTGGAGGACCTTGCCCGCGACCGCGCCTGCGAGCTGTACGGCGCGAAGTACGCCAACGTGCAGCCCCATTCCGGTGCCAGCGCGAACTTCGGCGCGTATCTTTCCATCATCGAGCCCGGCGACACGGTGCTCGGCATGAGCCTCGACCATGGCGGCCATCTCACCCACGGCAGCCCCGTGAACTTCTCCGGCCTTCTGTACAACATCGTCTCCTACGGCGTGAACCCCGAGACCGAGACCATCGACTACGACGAGCTCGAGCGCATCGCAAAGGAGTGCCGCCCGAAGGTCATCGTCGGGGGCGCCTCGGCCTACCCGCGCTTCATCGACTTCGAGCGCATGGCGGAGATCGCTCATGAGGTGGGCGCCTACCTCATGGTGGACATGGCCCACATCGCGGGCCTCGTGGCCGCGGGGCTGCACCCGAGCCCGGTGCCCCACGCCGACATCGTCACCTCCACGAGCCACAAGACCCTGCGCGGCCCGCGCGGCGGCTTCATCCTCACGAACTCGGACGAGCTGGGCCAAAAGATCAACAAGGCCATCTTCCCCGGCGCCCAGGGCGGCCCGCTCATGCACGTCATCGCCGGCAAGGCCGTGGCCTTCGGCGAGGCACTGCGCCCCGATTACCGCGTCTATATGGAGCACGTGGTGGAGAACTGCCGCACCCTCGGCCAGGGTATGACCGACGGCGGCCTGCGCCTCGTCTCCGGTGGCACGGACAACCACCTGTGCCTCGTTGACCTCACGGCCTCCGACATCACCGGCAAGGACGCCGAGAAGCTCTTGGAATCCGTGGGCCTTACGGTGAACAAGAACTCCATCCCCAACGAGCAGCGCTCGCCCTTCGTGACGAGCGGCATCCGCGTGGGCTCCGCGGCCGCCACCACTCGAGGATTTACCGCCGAGGACTTCTACGAGATCGGCCAGCTCATCGCGACCACGGTGTTCAACGCCACCGACGAGGCCAAGCTCGCCGACGTGCGTCGTCGCGTGGACGCCCTGCTGGAAGCCCACCCCCTGTATCCGGGCTTGGAGTATTAAGTAGTATCGAATGAGGCTGCGTAGGCTGCGAGGCGGGCGGGGGCGCCCGCGCGCAGGTTGCGCAGCGAACAGGCGACACGGATGTTGCTGCGATAGTAGTTGGGTAGGTGCGGGGGCGGACGGGGCCTCCGCGCGCAGGTTGCGCAGCGAACAGGCGACACGGATGTTGCTGCGATAGTAGTTGGGTAGGTGCGGGGGCGGACGGGGCCTCCGCGCGCAGGTTGCGCAGCGACTGGAACAGTCCAGTGGACTGTTCCACAAAGCGAGCCATTGCTTGAGCACGGAGGCCCCGTCCGCCCCCGCACCGGACGAAAGGAACGAACTTATGGAACCGAACGACCGCGTCGTCGTCCTCGATCACCCCATCGTGCAGCACAAGCTGGCCATCCTGCGCGACAAGCACACCCCCTCCAACGAGTTCCGCGATGTCGTGCGCGAGCTCTCGCTGTTCGAGACCTACGAGGCCACCCGCGACTTGCCGCTGACCAACGTGTTCATCCAAACGCCCATCGCACCCTTCGATGCCAAGCAGATCACCGGACGGAAGGTGGCCTTCGTGCCCATTTTGCGTGCGGGCCTCGGCATGGTGGACGGAGCGCTGGAGGTTATCCCCCGGGCCCGCGTGGGGCATCTGGGCATGCAGCGCAACGAGGAGACCCACGAGCCCGAAAGCTACTACGACAAGCTGCCCCGCGACATCGCGAGCCGCCGCGTCTACGTGCTCGATCCCATGCTCGCCACCGGCGGTTCCGCCGAGGCGGCCGTCAAGTACCTGCGCGAGGCGGGTGTGTCGGGCACCATCCGCTTTCTGTGCCTCGTCTCGGCCCCGGAGGGTATCGAGCGTCTGCTCGCCGCCGACGATGATCTCATCATCTACACCTGCGCCATCGACGACGGCCTCAACGAGAACGCCTACATCGTCCCCGGCCTCGGCGACGCCGGCGACCGCATCTTCGGAACGGAGTAATCTGACCGGATTGATTTCGGCAAAGGCTGAGCAGGCACGGGGGATGGCGGGGGTCTCCGCGCGCAGGTTGCGCAGCGAACGGAACAGCCCAGTGGGCTGTTCCGCCGAGCGAGCCATTGCTTGAGCACGGAGGCCCCCGCCATCCCCCGCGCCGGACGAAAGGAACAACCATGGCAGCAGATAACCGTCCCAGCTGGGACGAGTACTTCATGAAGATGGCCAACGACGTGGCCACCCGCACCACCTGTCTGCGCCGCGGCGTCGGCGCCGTCATCGTGAAGGATCGCCGCATCCTGGCCACGGGCTACAACGGCGTGCCCACCGGCCTTACCCACTGCAGCGAGACCGGATGTCTGCGCGAGCAGCTGGGCGTGCCGAGCGGCCAGCGTCACGAGATCTGCCGCGGTTTGCACGCCGAGCAGAACGCCATCATCCAAGCGGCCCGCTACGGCATCAACATCGCCGGCGCCACCATCTACGTGAACACGCAGCCCTGCGTCGTGTGCGCCAAGATGCTCATCAACGCCGGCATCACCGAGATCGTCTACCAGAACCCGTATCCCGACGAGCTGTCCCAGGAGCTTTTGGCCGAGTCCGGCATCCTCGTCCGGGAGTACACGGGGGAGTAGATCAGGCAAAAGTCGGTACGCACGGCGAAGGGCGCGCCGAAGGCCTCTGTTTTAGTGCACTTGCACAAATTTTCCCTGCTCAGAAGGGAGAGCCGCCGCCGCGCTCTTTTCACCGCTCACCCAGAAATCGGCCAAATCGCTCAGCTTTTGTAGACGAGCCGTTATCATATACGGCGGTTTACATTGGGTATACAAGCGCGCGCAAGCGCCCCGACGGAAGCAGGTTATGGTACTGGCAATAGCACTCGGTGCGGCAGCGGGAATCGTGGGGTTTGCACCCCTCGTGTTCGGTTTGCATCGGGTGAAGCACATGACGGACGCGGGCAATCTGGGGCACATGGGCGTGCTCATGCTGTGCCTGCTCTTCTCATTCGTCCTCATGTTCGCCTTCGCCATCCTCTGCATCAACGTCAACCGGGATGCCGCGCTGCCCTTTGTCCTGTCGGAAGCCGGGGCCCTGTCCGTCACCGCCATCGTGTTCGGCGTGACGCGGCTGGCACGGAAAAGCTAGGAAAGGTTGATACGTGGACGCTCTTTCAACGCTCTCTGAAGAGGTACCTCATCTTCAGGCATCCTTCGATCCCACCGTGGTTTTCGGCGGAGTCACCCAGTACATTTTGTGGATGGTCATCTGCTGGATCATCACGCTGGTGCTGATCCTCGTCGTGGGCCGCAAGCTCACGCTCATCCCGACGAACAAGTTCGTCAACACCGTTGAGTACGGCTACCAGTTCGTGCGCAACGACATGGGCGAGGGCATCATCGGCCACGGCTTCAAGAAGCACGTGCCCTTCCTCGCCACGCTGTTCTTCTTCATCCTCATCTCGAACTTCGTGGGTCTCATCCCCGGCTGCAAGACGCCGACGGGCACCATCTCGGTGACCTGGGCGCTCGCCACCATCTCGTTTATCTACTTCAACGTCTGGGGCATCAAGGCCAAGGGCGGCCTGGGCTACCTGAAGTCCTTCGCCCCGGCGGGCCTGCCGAAGGTCATGGTGCCGATCATCTGGTTCTTGGAGCTCATCTCCACCTGCATCCGCTGGCTCACGCTCGCCGTCCGACTTTACGGCAACATGTTCGCCGGCCACATGGTGCTGGGCATCTTCGCCCTGGCCTCCAGCGTGTTCCTCACCTGCGGCATCCAGGCGCTCGATCCCATCAGCGGCGTACTGTCGCTGCCCTGGTTCCTGCTGCTCATCGCCATGTACGCCCTGGAGACGCTGGTGGCGTTCCTTCAGGCCTACGTGTTCACGGTGCTCTCCGCGGTCTACGTCCAGATCGCCACGAGCGCCCACTAGGAACCGATCCCACGCGCCGCGCCCCGCGCCCGCGCACCCGGGCCGCCAAGGCCCCACCCCCCCCATCTGGGTTAAGCCGGCTCCTCCAAAGCCGGAAACCATAATCCGTAAGTGTTTTTGGGAAACAGGCTCAAAAACGACCTAAAGGAGGAAACTGTGGAAACTGTATTCGTCATTGCTGCGCTGAAGCTCGTCGGCTATGGCCTGGCCACCATCGGCCCCGGCCTCGGCATCGGCATCGCCTGCTACGGCTGCTGCGTGGGCACCGCCCGCCAGCCCGAGGTGGGTGGCCGTCTGTTCACGAACTTCATCATCGGTGCCGCTCTGGCCGAGGCCCTGGCCCTCATCGGCTTCGTTCTCGCCTTCATCCTCTAGTTCTAGTCTTTAACCGGTTGTTAGAGCCGTAAAAAGGCTGGAAGGAGGAATGCACGTGAAGACAAGAGCGAACAAAGCAGTTGCGAAGGTCGCCTTCGGCGCCCTGGCGCTCAACGCTGCTTTCCCGGCGCTCGCGTTCGCTGCTGAGGCGGAACAGGAGGGCGGCATCTCCGCCATCCTCCCGGACATGGCGGAGTTCATCCCCATGCTCATCGCCTTCATCATCCTCTGGATCATTCTCGCGAAGTTCGGCTGGCCGATGTTTGCCGGCATGCTGGAGAAGCGCGAGAACACCATCCGCGAGGCCCTGAAGAAGTCTGAGGAAGCTCAGATCGAGAGCGAGCGCGTGCTGGCTGAGTACAACAAGCAGCTGGCCGACGCCAAGGCCCAGTCCGCGCAGATCATCGCCGACGCCCGCTCGGTGGGCGAGGCCGTCAAGGCGGACATCACCGCCCAGGCCCAGACCGAGGCCGCCGACATGATCGCGAAGGCCAAGGCCGCCATCGAGGCCGAGAAGAAGCAGGCCATCTCCGAGCTGCAGGCCACCGTGGCCGACACCTCGGTCGATGTGGCCGCGCGCCTGATCGGCGAGGATCTCACCGAGGGTGAGCACCGCGCCATCATCGAGCGCTACGTCAAAGAGGCGGGTAGTTTCAATGGCAACTAATCGTCTCGTCGTGAAAGAGGAAGTCGCGGTTTACGCATCGGTGCTCTTCGATGCCGCCCATACCGCCGGCGGCCAGGAGGCAGTGCTTGAGGTGCGCGAGCAGATGGGCGAGATCATCCGTCTCATGCGCGCCGATCTGGAGCTGACTCAGAGCCTGTCGAACCCGGACTTCACCCCCGCCCAGCGCAAGGAGCTGGTGGAAGGCGTCTTCGCCGACTGCCATCTGGCGCTGCGCGAGGTGCTCGCGGTCATGGCCGAGCGCGGCCAGGCGGACCTGCTGCCGCGGGTCTATGACGCGTACCGCGAGCTGCTGGGCGACAAGCTGGGCATTTGCGTGGTCGACGTGACCACCGCCGTGCCGCTCGACGACGGACTGCGCCAACTCATTACGGAAAAAGCCGAGGCCGATTTGGGACGGCGCGCGGTGCTGCGCGAGCGCATCGATGCGTCCATCCTGGGCGGCATCATCATGGATGTTGACGGCAACTACATTGACGCGAGCATGATCTCGCAGCTCAATCGCGCCCGCAACGTCCTCAAGGACACAACAGATGGAGGTGAATGCTAGTGACTGAAATCACCGCACAGTCCATCGACGAGGCGCTGAAGAAGCAGCTCGAGCAGCTGAACGTCAGCGTCGAGTCTCGCGAAGTGGGCACGGTCATCCAGGTCGGCGACGGCATTGCGCGCGTCGACGGCCTGCGCGATGCCATGGCCGGCGAGCTGCTCGAGTTCATCGGAGAGGGCGGCAAGACCGTGTACGGTCTGGCCCAGAACCTCGAAGAGGACGAGGTCGGCGCCGTGCTTCTGGGTGACGTCACCGCAATCAAGGAGAACGACCAGGTCCGCACGACCGGTCGTATCGTGGAGGTTCCCGCCGGCAAGGCCATGCTCGGCCGCGTGGTGAACCCGCTGGGCCAGCCCATCGACGGCAAGGGCCCCATCAAGGCCGAGGGCACGCGCCCGGTGGAGTTCAAGGCTCCCGGCGTTATCTCCCGCCAGCCCGTGAACGAGCCGATGCAGACCGGTATCCTGGCCATCGACTCCATGGTGCCGATCGGCCGCGGCCAGCGCGAGCTCATCATCGGCGACCGCCAGACCGGCAAGACCGCTATCGCGATCGACGCCATCATCAACCAAAAAGATCAGGACATGATCTGCATCTACGTCGCCATCGGCCAGAAGGCCTCCACGGTGGCCGGCGTGGTGGAGACCCTCGAGCGCCACGGCGCCATGAAGAACACCATCATCGTGGCCGCCACCGCCTCCGATTCCGCTCCTCTGCAGTACATCGCGCCGATGGCCGGCGCCGCCATGGGCGAGTACTTCGTCTACAACGGCGAGGACGGCAAGCCCGCGGGTCCCGAGAACAAGGGCCGCGCCGTGCTCATCGTCTACGACGACCTGTCCAAGCAGGCCGTGGCCTATCGCCAGATGTCGCTGACCCTGCGCCGGCCGCCGGGACGCGAGGCCTATCCGGGCGACGTGTTCTACCTGCACTCCCGCCTGCTGGAGCGCGCGGTCAAGATGTCCGACGAGAACGGCGGCGGCTCCATGACGGCCCTGCCGATCATCGAGACCCAGGCCGGCGACGTGTCCGCCTACATCCCGACCAACGTGATCTCCATTACCGACGGTCAGATCTTCCTGCAGACCGACCTGTTCTTCCAGGGCCAGCGCCCGGCAGTCGACGTGGGCATCTCGGTGTCCCGCGTGGGCGGCTCCGCGCAGATCAAGGCCATGAAGCAGGTGGCCGGCTCCCTGCGTCTGGACCTCGCCAGCTACCGCGAGCTGCAGGCCTTCACCCAGTTCGGCAGCGATCTGGACAAGGCTACCCAGGATCAGCTGACCCGCGGTTCGCACATGACCGAGCTTCTGAAGCAGGGTCGTTACATGCCGATGCCCGTGGCCGAGCAGGTCATTGCCATCTTCGCCGGCAACGAGGGCTTCCTCGACGATCTGCCGCTCACGTCCGTGGTTCGCTTCCGCACCGAGCTGCTCGCGTCGCTGCGCGCCTCCAAGCCGGAGATCCTGCAGACGATCAACACGGAGAAGAAGCTCAGCGACGAGACCAAGGTCGCTCTGAAGGAGGCCATCGCCGCCTTCAAGCAGTCCTTCGACGCCGCAGCGTAAGGTAGGTAGACCATGCCCAACCTACACGACATCGAACGGCGAATCAAATCCGTCACCTCGACGAAGCAGATCACGCGCACCATGGAAATGGTCGCGGCTGCCAAGATTCGCCGTGCTTCCGAGCGCGTGGAGAGCGCGCTTCCTTGGGCGGTCGCCATCTCAGACATGCTCATCAGCACGGCAAAGTACGCTCACTTGGATAACGAGCCGCTGCTGCAGGTCCACGACGAGGTGAAGCGGGTGCTCATCGTAGCCGTCACCTCCGACCGGGGTCTCGCCGGCGGCTTCAACACCAACGTGCTTCGCTATGTGGAGAAGCTCTCGAAGGAAAAGCAGCGGGAAGGTGCCGAGGTGGAGGTGGCTGCCTGTGGCAAGAAGGCCATCGGGTACTTCACCTACCGAGGCATCGAGCCGGTGTTCTCCTTCGCGGGATATTCGGCCGACCCCGAGTTCGCTCAGGCGGCCGAGCTGTCCGGCTATGTGATGCAGGCTTACGCCGAGGGCAAGCTCGACGAGGTGTTCATCGTGTACAACCACGCGAAGAACGCCGCCGAGCAGACCTTGGTCGAGCAGCAGGTGCTGCCGGTGAAGGAGGAGTCCTACGCGGATCTTCTGGGTCTTAAGGCCAAGGAGGAGGACATTTTCAAGTCCTTCCGCGAGCGGGACGATTCCGCCATCCCGGGCGACATCGACTTCGAGCCGAGCACGGAGTCGGTCATGTCCTACATGATGAACGCCTACCTGAACAACGCGTTCTACTACGCGATGCTCGATTCCGCAGCGGGCGAACAAGGCGCTCGCCGCAACGCGATGAAATCGGCTACCGACAACGCGAACGAGATGGTCTCCACCCTGGAGCGCATTTACAACACGGTGCGCCAGGGCGCCATTACCACGGAGATCACCGAGATCGTCGGCGGTGCCGCAGCTTTGGAGGATTAAATGGCTGATAACACTTCTACTGAAGCGGCCAAGGGAGGCGCCATCGGACGCATCGTCCGAATCGTCGGCGCCGTTGTGGATGTGGAGTTCCCGGCAGACGCCATGCCGGCCATCTACAACGCCCTTACCGTGAAGGCACAAACCCCAACGGGTGAAGTGTCCACCGTGCTCGAGGTGCAGACGCACCTGCCCGGTGACATCGTCCGTACCGTCGCTATGACGTCCACCGACGGCATGGTGCGCGGCTTGGAGGCAACCGACACCGGTTCCCCCATCATGATGCCCGTGGGCAAGGCGACCCTGGGCCGTATTTGGAACGTGCTGGGCGAGCCCGTTGACGGCAAGCCCATGCCCGAAGACGTCGAGTGGCGCCCGATTCACCATCCGGCCCCGCCGTTCGACACCCTGGTGACTACCACCGAGACCTTCGAGACCGGCATCAAGGTCGTCGACCTCATCGAGCCCTACGTCAAGGGCGGAAAGACCGGCCTGTTCGGCGGCGCCGGCGTGGGCAAGACGGTGTGCATCCAGGAGCTCATCAACAACCTGGCCCAGGAGCATGGTGGCACCTCCGTGTTCACCGGCGTGGGCGAGCGTACCCGCGAGGGTACCGACCTCTACCTCGAGATGACCGACTCCGGCGTTATCGAGAAGACCTGCCTGGTCTACGGTCAGATGAACGAGCCTCCGGGAGCCCGTCTGCGCGTGGGCCTCGCGGGACTTACCGAAGCCGAGTACTTCCGTGACCAGGGTCAGGACGTGCTGTTGTTCATCGACAACATCTTCCGCTTCACCCAGGCCGGTTCCGAGGTGTCCGCACTGCTCGGCCGTATGCCCTCCGCTGTGGGCTACCAGCCGACGCTGGCCACCGAGATGGGCGATTTGCAGGAGCGCATCTGCTCCACGCAGACTGGCTCCATCACGTCCGTGCAGGCCGTGTACGTGCCCGCCGACGACCTGACCGACCCTGCGCCGGCCACGACGTTCACGCACCTCGACGCGAAGACGGTTCTGTCCCGTTCGATCTCCGAGCTGGGCATCTACCCGGCCGTCGACCCGCTGGAGTCCACCTCCCGCGCGCTGGATCCCGAGATCGTCGGCCAGGAGCACTACGACGTGGCCATGGGCGTGCAGCAGATCCTGCAGCAGTACAAGGATCTGCAGGACATCATCGCCATTCTGGGCATGGACGAGCTGTCCGAGGACCAGAAGCTGACCGTGAACCGCGCCCGTAAGGTGCAGAAGTTCCTGGGCCAGCCGTTCCACGTGGCCGAGGTCTTCACGGGCCTGCCGGGCGTGTACGTCAAGGTCGAGGACACCGTGCGCTCCTTCAAGGAGATCCTCGATGGCAAGTGCGACCACATCCCGGAGCAGTGCTTCGTGAACAAGGGCGCCATCGAGCAGGTCTACGAGGCCTACGACGCCATGCAGAAGGAAGGTAACTAATGGCCTCCATGGGCTGCATTGTGGCTCTTCCCGACAAGGCCCTGTTCCAGGGCGAGATCACCTATGCCAACATCCCGGGCACCGACGGCTACTTCGGCGTGCTGCCCGGGCATGAGCTGACGGTGTCGCTGAACCGCGAGGGCGGCGTTGTGACGCTGACCATCGGCGAGAACGAGAAGCGCGAGTTCCTCGTGATGGGCGGCGCCACCTCCGTGCTCGACGACAAGGTGACGGTGCTGGCCCGCTTCGGTACGGCCGTTGAGGACATCGACGCCGAGGCCGTGCGCGCCGAGGCCGCCGAGTGCAAGAGCGCCATCGCCGAGCTGGAGCAGAAGAACGATCCCCAGGATCAGGCGACGCTGATGACCCATCAGAAGAAGCTCGAGTGGTGCGAGGCCCAGCTTGCGCACGTAGGCCAGGCCGCGTAAGGCCCAGCCGAGCCAAGAAAGGGAGCCGCGACACGCGCAGCCCCAAATTTTGAGCCTGTTTCGAGAGGCGCCCACCCCGGGCGCCTCTCGTCGTATGGGCGACGCAAGGCGAAGGATGGTTCTTCCGGCGCCTGCCCTTGACATTTCCTATGTTGTACTTAGAATGTTGTACAATGTGAAAGGGAGGTTGTCGTGACCGATGCGATGGTGACGGGGCGGATGCCGGAGCGGAAGAAGCAGCAGGGGCTTCGTGTGCTCAAGCGAGATGGAATGAACGCCTCTCAGGCGGTAAACCTCTTGTTCGACCGGCTGATCGAGGAGGGGAGCGCCGACTTCCTTTTGCAAGACGGTGGTGCGTCCGCAGACGAGCGGTGGGCATCGGCGGCGCGCTTTGTCGACAACCTCTCGCGCAAGCGCTCAACACGGTTCGACGATATGACGAAGGCCGAGATCAAGCTTGACCGTCTCGCCGCCAAGGGGCTGGTGTGACATGGCCCAAGCCAAGCTACTTCTCGACACCAACGTGGTTGTGGACTACCTGAATGAGTGCGAGCCGTTCTACGAGAAGGCTCGGCTGCTGATGATTGGCGGTCGGGTGGGGGAGTTCGAGCTGTGGATCTCTTCGTCTCAGGTGACCGACCTCGTGTACATCCTTTCCAACGGAGGACGAACGAGCGAGATGGATGCCGTCATGGGGCAACTGCGGGGCTTGCGCACCTTCGTCAACGTGTTTGCAGCGAGCGAGAGGGAGGTCGACCTGATGCTCGCCACCTCGTGGCACGACCCAGAGGACTACCTCCTTTACGAAATCGCCCTGGCGCTTAGAGCCGATGCCCTCATCGCACGCAACCAGTCCGATTTCCCCCAGGGCCTCGTTCCCGTCATGGACTGCGACGAGTTCTTCCAATGGATGCGAGATACGCACGGCCTCGACTACGGCGAGATCGAGTTCTGATTTGTTGAGGAAAGCGCTGGCTTTCTTCACTGATTCCTTTAGAACTGCAAGATTAGTGCTGGGCCTCATCGTCCGTAATACTTCGTGCTAGAATCAGGCAAGTGGAAAAGGCCGAGCGTGAAAGGCGAGTGGCGAGCGTGCGATTTTGGGAAGACGGGGAGGGGCGCCTCTATACCGACGAGCAGCTGCTGCGCCATATCGCTCATTACGGCTCGTTGGGGGCGACGCTTGCATATGGCGACATTCGCCTCGTGAGCGAGTCTCCGCAGCTCTCGCGTACGCGCCCCGGCGAGCGTCCCCGTCTCGCCGATTACCTCGAGGAGGCCTAACGGCTCATGACCGACGAACTTCTGAAATCGGCCTACGAGGGTCTTGTGGCCACGTGGCGTGCGTTGAACAAGGGACATCGCTCGCAGCTGCTCGATCGGTTCAAGGTCTCCTATTCCTTCAATTCCGGCAACATCGAGAATCCCGAGATCACTTACCACGATACCGCCGAGATATTCGATGAAAACGGCGTGTCGAACTTCACGGGGGATGTGCGGACCATTTACGAGATCAACAACCTCAAGAACGCCTGGATCTGGCTCGAGGATGCACTTGCAAGTGATGCGGCTCTCGACGAGGAACTTGTCCTGTCGGCGCACCTCGTTCTCACGCGCGGCACCTACGATGACGCCCGTTGGGCCAAGGGCGAGCGGTCGGGAACGTTCAAGAAGGGCGACTATCGCGCCGCTGATGATGTGGGAGCCGCGCCTGAGGAGGTTCCCGGGCTTGTTAAAGCATTGGCAGCCGAGGTTCAGGAGGCCCTGCTCTCTGAAAGCGCCGAGAAAAATGCTTTGACCATCGCCGCATACCTTCATGCGCAGCTGGTCGATATCCATCCCTTTGCCGATGGCAACGGACGCACGGCGAGGCTGCTCATGAACTACGTCCTCCTGAAGCTGAACGGCGCTCCCTGCACCATCAGCGCCGACGACCGCCTGGCCTATTTCGGCGCCCTGGACGCCTTCCATCAGGAAGGCGAGCTCACCCCCTTCATCGACTTCTGCTGCATTCAGACCTTGAAGACCTGGGAGCAATTGCTGTAGGTTTCTCTGGCGCAATCGATGTCGTCTTTTTCAGCGAAAATTGCGTTTGTTAGCATGTTGGGCGGAGTTAAAGGGCGAAATAGGCCGCTCAAGACAAGGGAGGTCTCTCTGGAGTTAACGCCTAACGAATATCTGGAGAGATGTGCGATGGCTGCGGATCGTCTGGAAGGAGGTTCTGCATCCTCGCAGAGCTAACAATCGCAATTTCTGCCAAATTCTTCGAGGGCAAATGGTCTTCATAGATCGGAGGATCTTGCGTCGTGCGGGTTACGCCTAAAAAACTACTTCGGCCCTCCGCACTCTCCGCGCGGAGGGCATTCCATGCAAAACTCACTGTTTGTTCGCACACCGTGGGGCGAGGGGCTGGTATCATGGCAGCCGAGAAAATGACGGAACGGAAGAGCGGTCGGAAGGGAAGCGGCGCGGCGAGCTGGGCTCGCGTCTGCCGCGCGCTTTCGACCTAGCATGACACGACACAGCGCGCATAACCACACCACAACTGAAACCCGTGCGCCGCCGACCTTATTGAAGGGGCTGACGATGGCATTTGTCCATTTGCACAACCATACGGAATACTCGCTGCTCGACGGGCTCACCCATATCAAGGACATGGTGCGCCGCGCCGCCGAGCTGGACATGCCGGCGGTGGCCGTCACCGACCACGGCGTCATGTCCGGCATGGTGGAACTCTCCGACGCCTGCGACGCCGTCGAGAAGGAGACGGGCAAGCGCGTGAAGCCCATCTTCGGCTGCGAGGTGTACTTCACCCCCGACGAGTCGCTGCGCAAGGACGTGAAGCCGAAGCTGTATCACCTGCTGCTTCTGGCGAAGAACAACGAGGGCTACCATAACCTGCTGAAACTCGTCAGCGAGTCTCACGTGGACAACTTCTACTACAAGCCGCGCACCACCTTCTCCATGCTGCAGAAGTACGGCCACGGCATCATCGGCTCGTCGGCCTGCATTGCCGGCGTCATCCCGAAGCTGCTCGACGAGCGCCGCTTCGACGACGCCGTGGAATGGGCCCGTAAGTTCGCCAGCTGTTTCGATGAGGGCGACTTCTACATCGAGCTGCAGAACCAGGGCATCCGCACCGATGCCGGCTTCACCCAGACCGAGCTGAACCACGAGCTCACCCGCGTGGCGAAGGCCGCGGGACTCAAGACCATCGCCACCAACGACTTCCACTACCTGCTGAAGGAAGACGCCGAGGCCCAGGACATCATGCTGTGCATCGGCACCGGTTCCACGGTCAACCAGACGAACCGCATGAAGTTCGAGAACGACCAGTTCTACATGAAGACCGAAGAGGAAATGCGCGAGGCCATGAAGGACTTCCCCGAGGCCTGCGACAACACCGTGGAAGTGGCGGCGAAGTGCGACGTCACGTTAGAGCGCGAGCCCATCCTGCCGAAGTTTCCCCTGCCCGAGGGCGAGACCGAGGAGTCGTGGTTCCGCAAGCGCGTGCAGGAGGGCCTGGAGAAGCGCTACGGCACCCCGGTGCCCGAGCGCGAGCAGAAGCAGGCCGACTACGAGATGGGCATCATCATCCAGCAGGGCTTCCCGGCCTACTTCCTCATCGTGCAGGAGTACATCGAATGGGCGCGCAGCCAGGGCATCGGCGTGGGCCCGGGCCGCGGCTCGGCCGCCGGCGCCATCGTGGCCTACGCCATGGGCATCACCGACCTTGACCCTATGCCCAACGGCCTCATGTTCGAGCGATTCCTCTCGCCCGAGCGCGTGGAGATGCCCGATATCGACGTCGACTTCGAGCAGGGCCGCCGCGAAGAGGTCATCAACCACATCAAGGACGTCTACGGCGAGGACCACGTCTCCCAGGTGATCACCTTCGGCACGCTGCAGGCCAAGAACGCCGTGCGCGACTCGGCCCGCGTGCTGGACTACCCCTACGGCGTGGGCGACCGCATCTGCAAGATGATCGGCGACGAGCTGGGCATCACCATCGACAAGGCGCTGGAGACCAACCCCGACCTGAAGAAGGCCTACGACACCGAAGAGGACGTCAAGCGCATCATCGACGCCGCGAAGTCCATCGAGGGCCACGTGCGCGGCGAGGGCGTGCACGCCTGCGCCACCATCATCTGCCGCGACCCCATGAGCGATCACGTGCCCATGAAGCGCGACACCAAGGGCGGCGGCATCATCACCCAGTACGATGGTCACTACACGCCGGATCTGGGCCTGTTGAAGATGGACTTTCTGGGCCTGCGCACCCTGGACGTGCTCTCCATCGCCTGCCGCAACATCGAGGAGCGCACCGGCACGAAGATCGTGCCCGAGGAGATTCCCACCGACGACGAGAAAGCCTTCCGTCTCATGCAGTCCGGCAACATGGACGGCCTGTTCCAGGTGGAGGGCGCCCTGTACGTGAGCCTGTTCAAGCGCCTGCCTCCCAAGCAGTTCTCCGACGTCGTCGCTTCCATCGCCCTGAACCGCCCGGGCCCGCTGGAGTCCGGCATGGTGGAGGACTACATCAAGGCGGCGAAGAACCCGGCCGCCGTGCACTACTACGACGACCGCCTGCGCCCCATTCTGGAAGAGACCCACGGCACCATGGTCTACCAAGAGCAGATCATGCAGATCTCCATGGCCATGTCCGGTTTCTCCGCTGGCAAGTCCGACAAGCTGCGCAAGGCCATGGGCAAAAAGAAGCTCGACATCATGCGCCAGCTGCAGGCCGATTGGGACGAGGGCGCCGTGGCCAACGGCTATCCGCTCGAGATCGCCCAGCAGATCTGGGCCGACGCCGAGAAGTTCGCGAAGTACGCCTTCAACAAGTCGCATTCGGCCGCCTATGCCATCCTCGTGATGCGCACGGCCTACCTGAAGGCGCACTACCCGAACGACTTCATGGCCGCCGTGCTCACCAGTTACATGGGCAACACCGACCGCCTCATCCGCTACATCGCCAGCTGCAACAAGAACGGCACGCCGGTGCTGCCGCCGGACATCAACGCCTCCCGCGCCGAGTTCACCCCGGTCGAGGGCGGCATCCGCTTCGGTTTGGTGGGCGTGCGCGGCGTGGGCAAGAACGTCGCCGACGAGATCATCGCCGAGCGCGAGGCCAACGGTCCGTTCACCTCGCTGCACGATTTCGTGAACCGACTCGATGCGAAGTGCTACAACCGCAAGACGCTCGAAGCCCTCATCAAGGGCGGTGCCTTCGACTCCACCGGCTACACCCGCAAGCAGCTCATGTATTTCGTGGAAGAAACGCCGCTTCTGGAAGGTGCGGCCAAGCGTCAGAAAGACCGCGATGCCGGTCAGGTGTCCATGTTCGACATGTTCGCCGACGACGCCGACTCCGGCTTCCAGGAGGACGTGCCCGCCCCCGACGGCGTGGAGTGGGACAAGCGCACCAAGCTCGCCTACGAGAAGGAGATCATGAAGATCTACGTGAGCGAGCACCCGCTGGCCCCCTTCGAGGGCACGCTGCGCCGTATGTCCCGCTACGACATGGGCATGCTCTCCGAACAGACCAAGGAGATCAAGAACGGCGTGTTCGTGGGCATGATCTCGAATGTGGCGACGAAGCTCACGAAGCGCGGCACGAAGATGGCCACGTTCACCCTGGAGGACACCACCGGCTCCATCGAGTGCATCTGCTTCAAGTACGACGACTTTGCCGAGGTCATCCAGGAGGACGTCATCGCGAAGATCAAGGGCAAGTTCGAGAGCGGTGACCGCGGTAACCAGATCATGGCCTTCGAGCTGGAGGCGCTGGAGCTTGACGAGGAAGATGCGCGGCCGAGCCACTTGGAGCTGCGGGTGCCCTCGCGCTCCTTCGACCAGAACCGCTCGGCGCACCTGAGTCGCATCCTGAACTCGTACCCGGGTCGCGACGGCGTGGTGCTCTTCGTGCAGCAGGCCGACGGCCGCCGTTTCCGCGCCGAGCTGCCAGTGTCGGTAGATGCCCAGTCCACGGTGCTGAAGGCCGAGATCCGCGACCTCTTCGGGCCAGAAGCGATGATTGCCTAATGGAAATCTCGCGACCGAGCTTGGAAGAGCGGGCGGCCGAGTGCGCGTGGGAGCTCACGTTCTCGGCGACGGTGGCTTATGACGGGGCGCCGTTTGCGGGGTTCGCTAAGCAGCCGGGGCAGCTCACCGTGCAAGGGGAGTTGGAGCAGGCGCTGTCGTTGTTGTTCCGCCGGCCGGTGGACGTGGTCTGCGCCGGGCGCACCGATGCCGGCGTGCACGCCCGCGGGCAGGTGGTCTCCTTCGATGTCGACGCGTGCGAGTTGCGCGACCGCACGCCCTACAACCTGCGGCGCTCGCTGAACGCGCTCACATGCGAGGGCATCGTGGTGCGTGCGGTGGAGGAGCGGCCGCGGGGCTTCTCGGCCCGCTTCGACGCCCAGTGGCGCGAGTACAAGTACTTCCTCGCCACGGGGGATACGCCTCCGGTGTTCACCGATCGCACCGCCTGGTATGTGGGTCCGAACTTGGACATCGCCGCCATGGAACGGGGCGCTACGCACCTCATCGGCGAGCACGACTTCAAGAGCTTTTGCATGGCCGCTTCGGCCGTCGGCAAGCCGACCTGCCGCAATGTGGAGGAGATCTCCATTGCCTCCGAGGAGATTCTGGGCGAGCCGCACCGCGTCATCACCGTGCGGGGAAACGCCTTCCTCCATTCCATGGTGCGCACCATCGTGGGCACGCTGGTCATGGTGGGCCGCGGCCAGCGCGACACCGACTGGGTCGCTGAGGTCCTTGCTGCCCGCGACCGCCAAGCCGCCGGCGAAAACGCCCCCGCCCGCGGCCTCATCTTCTGGTCGGTAGGGTACTAACCTGCTATGATAAGCGCATCGGTAATTTTTGCGCGTGCGCACAAGAAAAGGGGAGTGCCATGGAGACTGCAGGGAAGTTGGCGCCGCTCGGGTTCGGGTTCATGCGGCTGCCGCTTAAGGACGCGGACGATCCGACGTCCATCGACATCGACAAGTGCTGCGAGCTGGTGGACATCTTCATGGACGCCGGCTTCGCCTACTTCGACTCGGCGCGCGGCTATCACGGCGGCAAGTCGGAGTGGGCGCTGAGGAAGGCGCTGGTCGAGCGCTATCCGCGCGACTCGTTCACCATCGCCACCAAGCTGCCGGCGTGGCTGGCCGAAAACGCGGAGCACGCGCGGGCTATGTTCGACAAGTCGTTGCGCGAGTGCGGCATCGACTACTTCGACTACTATCTGCTGCACAACCTGGGCGAGTCGCTCACACCGGGCTTCGAGGAGTACGGCCTGTGGGACTTTTGCGCCGAGAAGAAGGCCGAGGGCAAGATCAAGAAGTTCGGCTTTTCCATCCACGACAACGCCGAGGAGCTCGAGAAGGTGCTCGATGCCCACCCCGAGGTGGATTTCGTCCAGCTGCAGATCAACTACATCGATTGGGAGAGCCCCATCATCCAGTCGCGCCGCTGCTACGAGGTGTGCCAAGAGCGCGGGCTGCCCGTCGTCATCATGGAGCCGGTGAAGGGCGGCACGCTCGTGAAGCTGCCCGATCCGGTGGCCGACATCCTGCGCGCGGCCGAGCCGGGCGCGCCTTTGGCCTCCTGGGCGCTGCGCTTCGCCGGGTCGCTTCCGAACGTGATCGCGGTGCTCTCGGGCATGAACACGCCCGAGATGGTGGCCGAGAACGCTGCCATCATGCGCGATGGGGTGCCCCTGACGCCGGCCGAGCACGAGGTGATCGAGGCGGCGCGCGACGCCCTGGCCGCGTTGCCGGGCGTTCCGTGCACCGATTGCCGCTACTGCGTGAAGGGCTGCCCCGAAGGGGTGCACATCAACACCATTATGCAGTCACTCAACATCTACGACCAGATGGGCGATGCCTACCGCGCCCAGGAGAACTACAACTGGAACACCGGCGACGGCAAGGCGAGCGCCTGCATCCAGTGCGGCGCCTGCGAGAGCGTCTGCCCCCAGCACATCGAAATCGTGACCCAGCTTGAGCGCGCGGTGAAGCTGTTCGAGTAGTGGCCGCCCCGCGCTCTCCGTTTCTCGGAAACATGGGGTGTTCAGGTCAATTTCACGCTATAATCACACAGTTTCAACGGGCGGCTGCACCGTGCGCGATGCAGCCGCCCGTTCCTTCAAGCTAGGCGAGGGCGCGCAGGCGCCTTGGAAATGGGAAAGGAAAGCTATGGCAGGAGAGATGAAGAAGCAGCGCGCTTCCTGGTCGGGGAAGTGGGCGTTCATTTTGGCGGCGGCCGCCTCGGCGGTGGGCCTGGGGAACATGTGGCGTTTCCCCTATCTGGCGGCGAAGTACGGTGGGGGCACCTTCCTGCTCACCTATGTGGTGCTCGTGTTCACCTTCGGCGTTTCGCTTTTGCTGCTGGAGACGGCGCTCGGCCGCAAGACGGGGCAGTCCGCTATCGGTGCCTTCAAGGCCTTCGGCAAGAAGTACGCCTTCATCGGCATTTTGGCCTCGGCGGTGCCCTTCATCATCACGCCCTACTACTGCATCATCGGCGGCTGGGTGACGAAGTACACGGCGGCCTACCTGGTGAACGGACCGGAGGCCTTGGCCGACGGCGGCGACTTCTTCACCGGCTTCATCACCTCCAACGCCGAGAGCTACATCTGGATGCTCGTGTTCATGGCCATCGTGTTCGTCATCGTGGGCCTGGGCGTGAAGGGCGGCATCGAGAAGGCCAACCTGTTCATGATGCCCGCGCTCATCATCATGGCCGTCGCCATCGCCATCTACACGCTCACCATGCCGGGTGCTGTGGAGGGCGCGCTGTACTACCTTACGCCGGACTTCAGCAAGTTCTCGCCGGAGCTCGTGATCGGCGCGTTGGGGCAGATGTTCTACAGCCTGTCGCTGGCCATGGGCATCATGATCACCTACGGCTCCTATATGCGCAAGCAGGACAGCCTCACCTCCTCGGTCGTGCGCATCGGCGGCTTCGATCTGGGCGTGTCCTTCATCGCCGGCCTGCTCATCGTGTCCGCGGCCTTCGTGGCCATGGGCTCCGGCGACGCGGTGGCCGCCAAGGCGGGCCCCTCGCTCATGTTCGTGACGCTGCCGACGGTGTTCGTCGACATGGGCGGCATGGCCACCATCATCGGCTTCTTGTTCTTCCTGCTGGTGCTGTTCGCCGCGCTGACGAGCGCCATCTCGCTCGTGGAGACGCTCGTCTCCATCGTGCACGACGGCCTTCAGTGCACGCGCGCCAAGGCCCTCGGCATCGTTATCGCCTTCGTGGTCATCGCCGGCGCCATCATCAACGCGGGCTACAACGGGCTGTCGTTCATCGAGCCGCTCGGGGCCGGTTCCTCGATCCTCGATTTCGCGGACTTCATCTCCAACTCGGTGCTCATGCCCATTGTGGCGCTGCTCACCTGCGTGTTCGTGGGCTGGATCGTGAAGCCCAAGACCATCATCGACGAGGTGCGCATCTCCTCGAAGTTCTCGGCCGCCGGTGCTTGGACGATCATGATCAAGTACATCGCCCCGGTGTTGGTGATTATCATTCTGGTCGCCTACGTCGCGGCTCAGTTCGGCTTCTTTTCCATGTGAGTTAGAAAGCTTCGGCTTTCTAACTCACCTCGACGCTGCGGGTCCGACAGGCACCTGCACTTGACCCTTGTTTTGGGCGCGGCGTTGGCGAAAGCCAACTTGGCCCAAAGGCGGGCCGATTGCAGGCACCTGTCGGGCCCTCGCTGTCTTCCTTGGGCGAACCTGTGAATTGCAAAATAAAGTTCTATAATGGTTTAGCTTTGAAACGCTCTTTCTAGTAAGGAATTTGAATGGCTCTCTCAATCGGTATCGTGGGGCTTCCGAATGTCGGCAAGTCCACGCTGTTCACGGCGATGACCAACAAGGGCGGTCTGGCCGCCAACTACCCGTTCGCCACCATCGAGCCCAACGTGGGCATCGTGCCGGTGCCCGACGACCGCCTGCAGGCGCTGGCCGAAATCGACCATCCGGCGAAGATCGTGCCCGCCACGGTGGAGTTCGTGGACATCGCCGGTTTGGTGGCCGGAGCGAGCCAGGGGGAGGGCCTGGGCAACCAGTTCCTCGCGAACATCCGCGAGACCGATGCCATCGCCGAGGTGGTGCGCTTCTTCGGCGATCCGGACGTGACTCACGTGGCCGGCAAGGTGGATCCGCGGTCGGACGTGGACACTATCAAGACCGAGCTCATCTTGGCCGATATCGCCACGGTTGCGAAGGCCATCCCGCGTCTGGAAAAGGAGGCCAAGCGCGATAAGTCTGGCGCGGCGAAGCTGGAGGCGGCACGCAAGGTGCTCGCCGGCCTGAACGAGGGCCATCGCGCCCGCACGCTGGGGCTGACCGAGGACGAGGTCGCGGCCATCTACGAGCTGCACCTGCTCACCATGAAGCCGATGCTCTACATCGCGAACGTGGACGAGGACGCCGTGGACGCCGAGCTGCCCGAGATCGACGGCTGCACCCCGGTGCCGATTTCGGCGAAGGTGGAGGCCGACATCGCCGAGCTGGCCGAGATGGATCCGGACGAGGCCAAGGAGTACATGGAAGCGCTGGGGCTCACCGACAGCGGCCTGGCGCGCCTCATCCGCGAGGCCTATCACCTGCTCGGCCTGCAGAGCTACTTCACGAGCGGCGAGACCGAGACTCGCGCCTGGACCATCCCGGTGGGCGCGAAGGCCCCCCAGGCCGCCGGCGTCATCCACAGCGATTTCGAGCGCGGCTTCATCAAGGCCGAGACGGCCTCCTTCGAGGACTACGTGGCCTTGGGCGGCGAGAAGGGCTGCCGCGACGCGGGCAAGCTCCGCCAGGAAGGCAAGGACTACGTCGTCCAAGACGGCGACGTCATGCATTTCAAGTTCAACGTGTAGGTCGGGAGAACCTCGCTGACTTCCTTGGGCGAACAGGTGACGTAGAGGAGATTAATGGCTGATTTGCTTGAAGAATACTGTCGCCAGCGCCGCTTGAAGCTTGAGGGAAACATCTACCACAAGACTCAGGTGGAGTTGGCTTACAACTCGAACCATATCGAAGGATCACGCCTGACCGAGGAGCAGACCCGGCAGATATTCGAGATGCGGACCGTCGATGGTCACGCCCGCCTTGCGGATATCCAGGACGCAACGAACCACTTCCGTCTGTTCGATGCCATGCTGGACACGGCGCAGGAACCGCTTTCCCCGGAATTGCTCCTGTCCTTTCACGAGGTGCTGAAGCAGGGCACCGAGCAAGCGGCCTCCGATCCCATTTTTGCCCCTGGCGTCTTCAAGGCGCTGCCCAATGAGGTGGGCGGCCTTGTGACGACGCTTCCTGAGGAGGTTCCCGGACAGGTGGCGTCGCTCATCGGGCGCTACGAAGGCGGCCCGCGCGCCTTTGAGGATATAGCGGATTTCCATTACCGTTTCGAACGCATTCATCCGTTCCAGGACGGCAACGGCCGCATCGGTCGCATGGTGCTGTTCAAGGAATGCCTCCGCAATGGTGTGTTGCCGTTCATCGTTTCCGACGATAGGAAGCATTTTTACTATCGCGGCCTAGCGAACTACGAAGACGAGCCCGGTTGGCTGCTTGACACCTGCCGCGCCTTCCAAGACGACTTCGCCGCCCGCTTCCTGCCCTTGGTGCCGCATCTGGTCTAGCGAGGTTTCTGCTGAGTCGAACTGTTTTGCGACTTGCGCTTGCTGCTGGAGCGCTGCTGCTCCAGGTTGCCCTGGTGACAAAAAGAACCCCTCCGATGCACAAAAATCGACTTATATAGCATCTCGGGGATGCGGGCATACGGATTTCGGGACTTATATAGCCAAAAATCGCCCCTCTGGTTCCCTCTGGATCTTTCGGTTGGCTATATAAGTCCGATTTTGTGCATTCGAAGGCCGTTCCGTGTCACCAGGTTGGCCAATGCGCGGAGATCGCGCTATGGTGTGGGGATATCAACGACAGTTCGGGGGCGGGAAGGTGCGATGACCAAGACGCGCGAGAATACGATGGCCGATGGTCGCGAGAATGCGATGGCGGAAGAGAAGAAGGGCAACGTGGAAGCGGAGATGCGCGATTCCATCTGGAGCGTGCCTTTCGTCGTTCTTATGGCGGTGAACTTCTTCCAGTCGATGGCGGCGTTCATGGCCAATGCCACGCTGCCGGTGTTCGCGGACTCGCTGGGGGCGACGGCTTCCATGGTGGGCGTCGTCGTGAGCTCGTTCACGTTGTCGGCGCTGCTCGTGCGCCCCTTCGCCGGCCCTGCCTTCGACAGCTTCTCGCGCAAGCGGCTCCTGCTTATCGCCCAGGGCATCATCTGCCTTTCGTTTTTCGCCTACGGGTTCGTCGATTCGCTGGGCGTGCTCATCGCCATCCGGCTCTTCCACGGCGTGGGCATCGGGTGCAGCGGGCCTTTGGCGATGTCGCTCGTGTCCGAGTACCTGCCGGTGACGAAGTTCGCCAGCGGCATCAGCATTTACGCGCTGGCGCAGTCCTTCGCCCAGGTCATCGGGCCGGCGACGGGGCTCTATCTGGTGGATGCCGTGGGATTTACGGCAGCGTACTTCCTGGCTGCGGCGCTTCTGGTGGTGGCCATGGCCGGCATCTTCGCCATCCGCGAGCCTTATCGCGAGCGCCTGCCCTACCAGCTGAAACTCTCCCGCATGTTCGCGCGCGAGGCCGTGGGCAAGGCGGCCGCCCTCATGCTCATCGCCGTGTCGTTCTCGTGCATGGGATCCTATGTGGTGCTCTACGGCTACGGGCGCGGCGTGGCGGATATGGGGCTGTTCTTCGTGGTGTACGCGCTGTGCCTGGTGGTGACGCGCCCGGCTTTGGGCGGCCTTGCCGATAGGGTGGGAACGCCCCGGGTGCTCGCTTTCGGGACGGTCTGCTTTGCGGTTTCCTATGTGGCGCTCTTCTACGCGCAGGACTTGCCTGGCTTCTTGCTCGCCGCCGTCATAGGCTCGGCGGGGTTCGGCTGCTGCGCGCCGCTTCTGCAGTCCATGGGACTCGCCTCGGTGGACATCGATCGGCGCGGGGCGGCCAGCAACACCATGTTCACGGGCCTCGATTTGGGAATGCTTGTGGGCCCGGTGGCCGGGGGCGCGGTGGCCGAGGCTCTGGCGCCCGCGGCCGGCGGCATCACGGGCGGCTACGGGCTCATGTGGCTTGTCATGATCGTGCCGGCCTTGGGCACGCTGGCCATCGCCCTGGGATGGAGCCTGCGGGGGAGAGCCCAGCGACGCTAAAAGGTGCGCGAGACGCGCAATTGCATTATTATGGCGAGCGGATCATTTGAATGGAAGGAGCGCGGTATGGCGGGTTTCAATGACAGGCGTCCGAATCGGGACGAGCAGCGGGAGGAGCGGCGGCGCGAGGCGGCGCGGCACACGGGCCTCATGAAGGCCGCCTTCGGGCGTGAGACCGACGAGGCCATTGAGAACGCGCGCATCTATGAGGAAGGGGAGGGGCGCTCGCTTCTGTGGGGCGCCGAGGCCGCTGCGGCCGCCGAGGCGGCGAAGCGCGCAGCGGAGATGGCCGAGGCGGATGCCGAGGGGGCGCAAGCGGGCAATGAGGAGGCCCGCGAGGCCGCCGAGATTGCCGAGGGAGCCGCCGAGGAAGCAGCTGAATCCGACGCAGTTGCACCGACCGTCACGGAGACGACGGTCAAGGTCGTGACCTCCTTCGCTCCCGAGGCGCTCTACCGCGATGCCACGGGCAAGACGATGATCGTGGATCCCGGCGCCTTCACCCGCCCCGGCGGCGCCTACGAGGACGGCGCTTTCGGCCCGGAGCAGATCCTGTGCTCCGAGAGCAACCTGTACCCGATCCTTGTAGCCCACAAGCGCGACTTCTACGACAAGAACCGCGACTATCGTCGCGGCTCGCTGTTCACCGACCGTGCGCTGTACGTGCCCGAGGTGCTGTTCTCGCGCGGGGGCGATGTGCGCCGCGCCGACGTGCTGGTCATCGCCGAGCCCATCCGTGCCTACGCGCTGGAGAACCACCGCTCCGAGCGCGAGTGCGACAAGGCGCTGGCCGACCGCATCGAGACCATCTTCCGCGTCGCCGCGGCCAACGGCGCTGAGACGCTCATCATGGGCGCCTTCGGCTGTGGTCGCAACGGCTACCCTGTCGAGCAGGTGATCGAGCTCATCCAGAACTGGATCGCGGAACACCCCGGCGCCGTGCCGAACGTGGTGTTCGCCGTGCCGCGCATGCACGCCGATGCCTTCCGCGAGGCCTTCGGCGCCCCGGAGCCCGAGCGCCCCGCGCCGGTCGTTGTCGCCGAGGGCGAGAACGACCGCGAAGGCGATGACGAGGACTGGCGCAACGTGGAACTGCCCGAGGGCGTCACGCTGCGCTAAGGATGGCTGCTCCTTGAGGGGCAGAGCATAGAAGAGAACGAATCGGGCGGTGTGTGGCTTCGGCGCGTCGCCCGATATAGTACAGAAGGCGAGTATGGAAGTAACGAAAGTCGCAGAGATCGAGGAAAAGAGCGCGGAAGCGGCGGTGGATTCCGAAAGCGTTGTCGCCGAGGACACCGAGGATGTGGGGCCGGGCCAGCACCTGTTCGGCGAGCCGCTTGAGATGTACCTTCTGCGCGAGCCGAAGCTGGCCGTGGCCTTCTCGGGCGGCTGCGACTCGGCGCTGCTTCTGGCGGCGGCGAAGCTGGCGGGGTGCGAGGTGCGCGCCTATCTGGTGAAGACTGCCTTCCAGCCCGATTTCGAGCTTGATGACGCCCGTGCTGTGGCGGCGGCGCTGGATGTGCCCCTCACGGTAGTGGAAGCGGACGTGCTGGCTCAGGAGGCTATCTGCGCGAATCCCGCCGACCGCTGCTATCTCTGCAAGCGCTTCATCTTCGGGGAAGTGCGCCGGGCCGCGGCAGCTGACGGGTTCACGGTGATCGTCGACGGCACCAACGCCACCGACGATCCCGAGCGGCGCCCCGGCTTCAAGGCGCTGGCCGAGGCCGGGGTGGTGTCGCCCTTGCGCCGCGCCGGCATGACCAAGGCCAACGTGCGCCACGTGCTCGCCAGCTTGGAAGAGCGTTTCGGCCTGCCGTCCGGCGCGCTCATGTCCGCCAAGCCGAGCTTCCCCTGCCTGGCCGTCTACGTGCCCCAAGGCGAGTCGATCACTGAAGCGTCTTTGCGGGAGGCCGCCCGATCGCGCGGACTGTGAGTCGCCCGCTCTGTTAAATCTTCGCGCTCGGTGGGCGCGGGGCGCGCTGGTGGCGCGCCTTTTGCTATCATGGAGCGGTTGACTTAACGAACCGGGGAGTGCCGATCGCCACGGCGCGGCCGCTCCCAGAGAAGGAGCGCGATTCATGACGCAGCATCTTTCCGAGGCCGATGTGCGGGGCATCGCGGAATGCACCCGCATTGGCCTTGACGCGGAGGAGGTCGTCGCCATGACGGCCGACCTGAACGCCATCATCGACAGCCTGGCGCCTATCACCGAGTTCGACCTCGACGGGGTCGAGCCGACGTTCCATCCCATCGGCGACTTGTCCAACGTCATGCGCGATGACGAGGTGCGCGGGAGCTTCACCCAGGAAGTGGCGCTGGAAAACGCGCCCAAGCAGGAAGACGGCAGCTTCCTCATCCCGTCCATCCTGGGGGAAGGGGGCGATCGCTAATGGCGCGCACCTTCGGAGAAATGGGCATTCGCGAGATTCAAACCGGTCTCGCCGCCAAGGAGTTCTCGGCCGCCGAGGTGGCCCGCGGCACCTTCGAGCGCATCGGCGAGGCCGACGGGGCGGTGCATGCCTTCCTGGAAACCACTGAGGAGCTCGCGCTCGACGCGGCGGCTCGCATCGACGCGGCCGTCGCCGAGGGGCGCCTCGCCGAGATGGGCCCGCTCGCGGGCGTTCCCGTGGGCTACAAGGACAACCTGAACCTCACGGGCACGCACACGACGTGCTCCTCGAACATGCTGCGCGACTACGTGTCCCCCTACACGGCGACCTGCGTGGAAAAGACGCTGCGCGCCGGCGCTCTTCCCATCGGCAAGCTGAACATGGACGAGTTCGCCTTCGGCGGCTCCACCGAGACCTCCGCCTTCGGCCCCACCTTCAACCCGTGGGATGTCGAGCGCGTGCCCGGCGGCAGCTCGGGCGGAAGCGCCGCGGCCGTGGCGGCGGGCTTTGTGCCGGTGTCGCTCGGGTCGGATACGGGCGGCTCCATCCGCCAGCCGGGCTCGTTCTGCGGTCTGGTGGCCGTGAAGCCCACCTACGGCATGGTGTCGCGCTACGGTGTGGTGGCCTTCGGCAGCTCGCTCGACCAGGTGGGCCCCTTCGCCCGTTCGGTGGAGGATGCGGCGCTCGCGCTGAACGCGCTTTCCGGCCGCGACGAGCTGGACTGCACGAGCCAGCCGTGCGACGTGGACTTCACGGCCAACCTCGCTGAGGGCGCGCGCGGCATGAAGATCGGCATCGTTCCCGCGTTCATGGAGGCGGCCGGTCTTGCGCCCGAGGTGCGGGCGAAGGTGGAAGAGGCCGCGGCTGTTCTTCAGGATATGGGCGCGGAACTGGTGGAAGTGGAGCTTCCGCACGCCCAGGCCGCCATGAGCGCCTACTACGTGCTCGGCCCCTGCGAGGCCTTCAGCAACCTGGCCCGCTTCGACTCGGTGCGCTACGGCTACTGCGACCCGGGCCACAAGGATCTGGCCAGCCAGTACGAGGCGAGCCGCGCGAAGGGCTTCGGCCCCGAGGCGCGCCGCCGCATCATGCTCGGTAGCTACCTTCTGTCCGCCGGCGTCTACGACAAGTACTATTATCCGGCTCAGCAGGTGCGCACCCTCATCACGCGTGACTATGCGGCGGCCTTCGAGAAGGTGGACGTCATCCTCTCGCCGGTGGCGCCGACCACGGCGTTCAAGATCGGCGAGATCTGCGACCCCACCGAGATGTACCTCGCGGACATGTTCACCATCTCCATCAACATCGCCGGCAACGGCGGCCTGTCGTTCCCGGTCGGCCTCGGCGCCGACACGGGCCTTCCGGTGGGCGTGCAGATCATCGCGCCTCCCTTCAAGGACAAGAACATGTTCCGGGCGGCGGCGGCCTTGGAGCAGCACTACGGCCCGGCTCCGGTCGCCCCCGATTTTGCCGACGGAAAGGTGGGTGCGTAAATGAAGACCCTCGAAGAGGTATTCGAGACCTGGGAGGCCGTCATCGGTCTGGAGATCCACGCGGAGCTGACCACGCTGGAAACCAAGATGTTCTGCGGCTGCAAGTTGGAGTTCGGCGCGGCCCCCAACACCCACACCTGCCCGGTATGCCTGGGGTTGCCCGGGGCGCTTCCCGTGCCCAACCGCGCGGCCATCGAGTCCATCGTGCTGGCCGGTCTTGCCACCAACTGCGACATCGAGAAGCACTCGATGTTCTACCGCAAGAACTACATGTACCCGGATATGGCGAAGAACTTCCAGACCACCCAGGGCCCCATCGCGTTCTGCATGCGGGGCCACCTTGACCTGGACGTGGACGGCAGGGGCGCGACCGAACGCTACCGCCTGGACGCGCTCGCCCCCGGCGAGACGGAGGACAACATCACGCGCACCGAGGACGGCTACGTGGCGCATGTGGGCATCACGCGCATCCACATGGAAGAGGACGCCGGCAAGATGGTGCACCTCGGAGGCGGCGAGGGCCGCATCGCCGGGGCCACGCAATCGCTCGTGGACTACAACCGCGCCGGCACGCCCTTGATCGAGCTGGTGACCGAGCCCGATCTGCGCACGCCCGAGGAGGCGCGCCTGTTCATGCAGAAGCTGCGCCAGATCTACCTGGCCTTAGGGATCTCCGACTGCTCCATGGAGGAAGGTTCCCTGCGCTGCGACGGTAACGTGTCGCTGCGCCGCCGCGGCACCACCGCGTTCGGCACCAAGACCGAGCTGAAGAACATGAACTCGTTCAAGAACCTGCACGACGGCCTCGCCTACGAGATCTGCCGCCAGGCCGAGGTGCTCGAGGAGGGCGGCGTCATCTACCAGGAGACGCGCCACTGGGATCCGTCCGCCAAGCGCACCATCGTCATGCGTGTGAAGGAGACGGCCGACGACTACCGGCTGTTCCCCGAGCCGGATTTGGCGCCCTACGACTTGTCCGACGAGTTCATCGAAGGGGTGCGGGCGAAGCTGCCGGAGCTGCCCGACCAGAAGGCCGCGCGATTCGCCGCCGACTTCGGGCTCACCTCCTACGATGCGCGCCATCTGGTGGACCACCGCGCCACGGCCGACTTCTTCGACGAGTGCATGGCGCTCGCGAAAGCCGAGGCAGACGGCAGCAAGTTCGCCAAACCGCTCGCGAACCTCATCATCAACGACGTGGCCGCGTGGCTGAACGCCCACGAGGGCACGCTGCTCGCCGACACGCCGCTGACGGCGGCCCGGGCGCTTTCGCTTGTGAAGATGCTTGCGGATGACACTATCTCCTCGAAGCAGGCCAAGGAGGTGTTCGCGGCCATCATGGACGAGGACAAAGACCCCGAGGCCATCGTGGAGGCCCGCGGCATGAAGCAGGTGTCGGACACCGGCGCCATCGAGGCCGTGGTGGACGAGGTCATCGCCGCCAACCCCGACGAGGTGGCCCGCTACCGCGACGGCAACACCAAGGTCATCGGCTTTTTCGTCGGCCAGTGCATGAAGGCCATGCGCGGCCAGGGCAATCCCAAGATCATCAACGAGCTTCTGGCGAAGAAGCTCGCCGAGTAGGAGCAACCATGGGCATCTTCAAAGACGAGAACGGCAACAGCTACGGCGACTGGACGCACCGCGGCCAGGGCCGCACGCGCGAGAACGCCAACGACATCGTGACGACGGGAGACGAGAAGAAGTGGTACGACCAGACCTTCTGGATCATCTTCTTCCTCGTGGTGCTGTGGCCCGTGGGGCTCGTGCTCATGTGGCGCGGCGCCTGCACGTGGCACGT
>QFCE01002394.1_pt1 | contig 40787 bp, 29 predicted proteins | sample 5346091 | NCBI WGS metagenome assembly QFCE01 (sample SAMN09062252, study PRJNA434731) | Human gut metagenome, whole genome shotgun sequencing project. | isolation source: stool timepoint A chromium assembly | host: Homo sapiens | collected 2015 | reverse complement strand
CCGCATTTTACTTATTTCTAACACCTTAGTTCCCTGCCGTTTTCTCAATTAAAAATGAGTCCCTTTCCTGGAACTCATCTGCGTCTTTCTTGTTTCGGTTTTTCTCTCACCAACACTATTTTTGAAAGAGCCATTTCTTCTAAATAAAAAACTTGAATGCGTTAAGCAATCAAGCCTTAATAATTATTTAGCTTTAATTCAGTCAAATCCCGATAAACCTTTTTGTAATCCGCTTCAAGATCATGAATGACAAATAACAATTCTTCAGGTACCTGTTTATGTTTATCAATAAAATCATGACAAGCTTTTAATCCCATATCCATCGCTTTTATTGATTGATTCAAAATTTCTTCGTCACTATCTGCCATCATCGTTTTAATCTTCTCAGTCATTTCAGATAAGACAGCCATGATCCCAGTAGAATCCGCCGCATCCTCACCATAGGAATTAATTCTGCTTGTCAATTCAGTTTCATGTTTCTGAAAAATATCTAACGAATGCTTTAATGTTTCTCTTAACTTTTCTGATTGCGCTTCGACTAAATACTCCTTAAACGTCGATGCACCCATATGACAACCTCTTAATAATTCATTTAAATCTTTAACAATTTCGTTATCCATAGAATTCATTTCATTCACCTCTAAAAATAGTATTCCCCATTTTTATAACGATCTATCCTTTTTTCCATAGATAAGTTGACTGTAGATCCATATACAACAGGTTAAGAAAGTAAGCAGCGCAGATGCTTTTTGGATCCAGGTTCCTGAATAAGTGACAGTAATTATTCCCGACGTAACATTCTTATTATTCACTTCAACCAATCCACTGTCTTTATTCTTTATTATAGGGAGTTTGAATTGTTTACCATTCGTATCCACCGCCGCAGCAGTATACCCCTTATAATAAGTTACCGGTATTTGCAGCCAAGTATTAGTTCCCATCATGGTAATTTCAAAACTTGTTTTGTCACCTTGTTTTTCAATGCTGCAGGCAATTTCTTTATTTCCAACAATCACACAACGGGATGCTGTACGATAATCGGTTTGAGCTACTGGTAAATAATCTGCACCGGCGATTTCAGGTCGGACATAAAAAGAATCGCCATAGTATGGATCCAATAAAGTTCCATCTATCAAAGCTTCATACGGCATGTCTGTCCCAAAAATAATTGGTCTTTCAGCAACGGGCATAATCCGTATAAGCCCCACAATTATTCCACAAACAATTAAAAACGGAACAACTATGATGCCCGATCTTCTAAAAAATCTTACAGAGATAATCGCTGCAGCAGGACATAGAAATAAATCCGCAAGACTCATCAATCGCCACGGAAACTGAATAATCCGCATCCACGCAAAGTATTCCCAGGGAAATAATCGGCTGCATAAGAAGTAACAAAGATAACCCATACCGCAAATCAGATAAAGAAAATTACTTTCTTTTGTTTTTTCTTGATTAAAGAGAAATACGCCGAGCAACGGTAAAATAGGTATCAAAACGCCCAGATTGGTCGTCATTGCCTGCCCTGGATCATAAGCAACATTAGAAACGGAAAAATTCATCGTCATTTCGGTATATTGCCAGGCATTTAAAGCGGTGGAGGCCAAATCAGAACTTCCTGCATAATAATGTAAGTATAGCTCTTGACTTGTCATTTGTTCCAGCATCGGCCAGAGATAAAAGGAACATAGGCCGATTGCCCATAAAGCTGCTTTGATGATCGCTGTTCCCCTCTGTCTCTGCTGATTTAACACATGCCAACGAATAAGGATAAAAACAATCAAAATTAGAACCATCAGATAAAAGGATAGCGTGTGGGAAAGAAGTAATCCTGAATAGCCCATCATTAGCCAAGACCATTTTTTTTCATCACCCCAAAGGACTTCATAGATTCCAATTAAAGCCACAGGCATAAAGACAAAGGCCAGCACTTCCCCTAGAGCTCCGCGAACATAAATATCAGTGAATCGATAGAGTGAAAAAACATAAAGAAATGCAGCCAAATACATTGCAGGCTGCTGCCGGCTAAGCTTCATTGTTAGCTTTCCCATATACCAAGCCGAAAAAAAGCTGCAAAGCAAAAGTAAGAATTGATAGCTGCGCGTCAAGCTTAAGCCCGCATTATAGAGCAAGGCAGGTATGATTAAGAAAAAATCACAGTAGAACAACGGACTGGCATATCCAAAATTATTATTCTTATAGGGATAAATTCGCGGCATAAAAATTCCGTCTTTAAAACTTTGCGCCAAACCTTCAATCCGACTTAAGTGAAAACATGTGTCATGTTCCAGATTAACTCCATGAGTCCAATAAGGAGCTAAAGATAACAAGGCAATAACAAGACAGAATAGAACAAAAAACAGTTGTTGCTTTCGCTTCATCTTTTGCCCTCCTTTTATCCAAAGTACCAGCTTGGAAACCATCGCATAAATCCATCAATATAAGCTTGAGTTGTGCCAAAGCCAGCTGTCGCAGGTAAAAATAAAACAAAAAGCAAAATACAGGCAAGGGCAAAAATTTTGATCCGCTTTTCGTAACGAGCATCCTTGTCAACCAAGCATTTCAATCCGTAAACAAGCGCGACGATTAAAAATGGAACTGAAGGAAAATAGTGATAAATAAAAACACAGCGAGTGACTAACATCCAAGGAATGAGCTGAGCAAAATAACAGACTAAAATCATTCCCGCTGTTTTTGTTTTATTTCTGATAAATTCATAGGCACAGAAAAGAATCGCAAGAAACCCAGACCACCAAATCAGCGGATTGCCAAAAGCTGAGATGGTGTAAACAAGATTCTCATTGATATGATGGTAATACCAAATTGGACGGGCATCCAGTATCCATTGCCACCATACCGATTGAAAAGGATGGGTTGCGTCAAGATTCGCATGATAGTTATACATCCCCATAGTCTGCTTGAAAACTCCGGCCAGACTCCATCCCTCGCCGCGATTGATTATACACGGCAAATAAGATAAGGCATAGATAATCAAAGGGATCAAAACAAACCACAGGCAGCACCAAAGAAGGGTAATCCAACAGTATTTAGGGAAAACTTCAATTTTATGTTTTTCTAATGCGGTTGGTTCTTTCGATCGTTTCGCCTGTCTGTATTCAACATAACGGCTGATTAAGCTGCTGAAAAATAATACGGCCAGTCCCATCCCGGCATAAACACCTGTCCATTTTACGGAAACGCCAATTCCCATGCTGATTCCAGCTGCGGCTAATAAACCTAATGATTTCTTAAAACCATCCACATAAAAGTTCATCGAGCAATAACGAATCATGAAATAAGTCATCAGTAAAATAAAGAAAACAGAAAAAGGTTCCAATGTAGCGATTCTCGCCGTTGTTAAATGCATAAAATCACAGGCCAGGAAAACAGCTCCCAAAGCTGCGTAAAAAGTCTTGTTAAATAATCTGCGGCAAAGATCATACAACAGAGGAATCATCGCAGCACTGAAAAGAACCCCGCCAACTCGCCACGCAAAAGGATTATTACCTAATAATTTGATAAAAAATGCAATAACTTGCGTTCCCAAAAGCGGATGGACAAAAGCATACATAACCTGACCTTCAGCAATTTCCTGAGCATTGCGGACATGATAGATCTCGTCAAAATAAGTTTCATTCAAATACAACGGATTGATCTTCAGCTTAGACTGCTCGTCAATAACCAACTGCGGATCGTAAGTGCCTTCAGGATCACTCGAATAAACAGTTAATGGTAAAAAATCATTAAATCTTGCTCGCTTCAATCCAATTTCATTAATAACATTATTCTTTTCTCCAGCCGTGATACGAAGATAGCGATAATTCCATTGTCCTTCGATAATTTTCCACTGGAGATAACTGCTGCTATCAATTTGCGAAATATTATCCCAATCTACTAAATCGTTAGATCCTTCAATTAAAACATTTCTTAAACCAATTTGATAACCGCTTTCTAACGCATTATTATCCCCCTCACCAGAAAGCAGATAAATTCGATCAAAGGCACTGCTACCATCCGCAATCTGTAAAACAAAAGATTCATTCAGCTGGGTTGGCTGCCAACGCGTTTGCGGCAGTTCAGTATCCCCCAATTGCCAGAATGCAACAACCAGGAACATTAATGTTATTGTCCCGCATATTAAACTATCGAAAACATTCCAGACCGCCTTTCCAGCGGATGTTTCTTTTGACTGAATCGTTAATATTTTAGTTTTTTTCTTTAAACTCTTGTATATCACAAAAGAAACAATCAGGATAACACCTTCAATTAGAAGTAAACTAATTAATTCTTGATTATGAAAAAGCGTTAAACTTATTTCTTTTAACATATTTCAGGACTCCTTTTAGCTAATAGTATATCAGAATCAAACTAGGCTTTCTACATACTTCATACTTACATTTCTTTTACAACTTTACACTAACTATAGAATTTCTTGAATAAATTGTGTATTATTTTTTTAAGAACTACATCGGGGATTTATTTTTACAGGGGAGAGAAAAATGAAGAAAAAGAAATTCTATCCTTATTTCATTTTTTTACTTGTAGTCATGGCCATTGAAGTTTTCATTTTTAACTGGCGCACTTGGGAATCACTGACATTTCCTCAAAGTAAACCTGGCTATCAAGTTTTAATAGATGACAAATCTTTTTTCGATAATCCATTATTTCCTGAACAAGATTTACAAACTCTATTAATTAAAAATCTAAATCAAAATGTTCAAAATATAAATATAAACTTGAAATGCACCGGATCAGGATGCCCTACAGTGACTAAATTGAATATAAGCTTTAATGATAATGGCCGTTCTATCATTACACCAAAAGGCAGTCATTCCTATATTCAGGAGCTTCCTCAAACTCATTTTCTTAGACTTCATCCTTACGGTAATCTTGGTACTCTAGAAATTACATTTAATAATCCCTCTAATGCAAAGTTTGAACTCATATCAGTAAAAATCAACGCTTTTCGGCCTCTATCTATACAGTTCTTACGTATTCTAATTGTATTTTTAATTTTTTCCATAATTTATACATTTTATTCAAACAGAAATTTTTTTATCCAGTATTATACCGGAAATTCTAATAAAAGAAAAAAAATAATTTTACTCACAGCAGCAATACATATTTTGTTATTTACTTTTGTTTTGTCAGCTAATCCATTATTCTGGAAAAAAATTAATCTTCCCTATCAACAGGAATATCATTATTTAACGGAAGCTTTCGTTAATGGTCAAACACATTTACTTATCGAACCTTCACCAGAGTTGAAAGATCTCTCCAACCCTTATGACAATTCTTTGCGTTACCAGCAACAGGTTAACTTTCTTTGGGATTTTGCTTATTTTAATGGAAAATACTATGTTTATTTTGGAGTAGCTCCTGTTTTGTTTTTCTACCTTCCATTTTATTTGATAACCGGTATTCATTTGCCGAACCCTGCCGTCATCTGGATCTGCGAAGTACTCTTTATTTTAGGTGTGTTTTTATTTATTGAAGAGCTAGTTTGTCGATATTTCAAGTATAAGCTTCCTTTGGGATTTAGTTTGTTCTTAAGTTCTGCCACAGTTTTTGGCAGTGGGGCTTTTTTTATAGCTAGACGCCCGGATATTTACTCTGTTCCTATCATTATGGCTTTAGCATTAATTATTTGGGGATGGCTTCTTTGGCTGCGCTCTCGGCGTCCGGATCAAACACTTAATCTTAAATCTCTTACCTTAGGCTCTCTTTGCATCGCCCTTGTCGCTGCCTGTCGACCACAATTAATATTAAGTGCTTTCGCTGGCTTTTTCTTCTTTGCTTCTGAGCTGAAAAATCTTAAATACAAGCAAAATTTAAAATATCTCACTTATGCTTTATTTCCTTTTTTCATCATTGCTATTGGATTAATGCTTTATAACAATACACGATTTAACTCTCCGTTTGATTTTGGCGCTAATTATAATTTAACAACGAATGATATGACAAATCGAGGATTTATATTTGATCGATTTGCTATGGGAATTAATACTTACTTATTCCAACTGCCAAACTTCCAACCAATATTTCCATTTATTAACTATGTATCTTTTTCGACTAATTATATCGGAGAGATTACTCGGGAATCAACAACAGGTGGACTACTTTCTTGTAATCCTTTCCTTTACATCAGCATTCCATTCCTTGTTTCAAAACTCAAAAATAATAAAATAATTATATTTTCATTTTATTGCATGCTAATCGGTATTATCATTATGCTTATAGATATACAATGTGCTGGATTGTTGCAACGATATACCTCCGATTTCGCTTTATTTATATTTATTGGTTCACTTCTTATTACTTTTTCTTATCTTACTCAATTACACAATCGAGAATTAAGAACTTTTTTAATCGTTTTGATTCTTTTTATGGCCACCCTTGGTTTGTTATACAACTTCTCATTATTTTTTCTTCCCGAAGGTGATGGAATTATTTTGGGAAATCCAAAACTTTATTATCAGATTATTAGCTTATTTAATTAAGGAGGAAAGGAAATTATGCAACCTACATCCCTAGTTTTTTTGATTTTCTTTGTTTTTTGTTTATTCTCATATTATCTCATGCCGCATCCCATTCGTCGGTATTGGCTCGCTTTAATTAATTTATTTTATGTCAGTTCATTTGGGAGTTTAAGTTTAATTTATTTATTCGTGATAAGTTTAGTCACTTACATTTTTGGAATCAAACTAAGTAAATCCAATCAAAAAAAACAAGCTTCCAGTTTGCTAATAGCTATTGTTGTGTTAGTAACAGGCTTAGTTATTTTCAAATATTATAAACTTATATTTCCTTTCTTCCATTTTTCCTGGCTAACGCCCGTTGGCATCTCCTTTTATACCTTTAAAGCAATCAGCTATTGTATTGAAGTTGCTAAAAAAAGGATGGACGCAGAAACCAGTTATCTAAATTGTTGGCTTTATCTTTCCTTTTTCCCAGTTTTTACAGCGGGGCCGATTAATCGACCAAAATCCTTTTTTACACAGTTAAAAAAACAACGTCCCTGGAAAACATCCCGAATTGAGTCAGGGTTGATCCGTACAGCTTTGGGTTGTTTTGAAAAAGTAGTGATCGCTGATAATTTATTAATATTAGTCGATTCCATTTACTTCCAATGGCAAGAAGCCTCAGGAGGTTTACTATGGATTGCCATGATCTTATATTCTTTTCAAATTTATCTAGACTTTGATGCCTATTCCAATATGGCAATTGGTATCTCGAAATGTTTTGGATTTAAGATTGAAGAAAACTTTAAAACACCTTATCTTACCGAGAGTATCTCTGAGTTTTGGCGACGCTGGCATATTTCCCTTAGTTCATGGCTGCGGGATTATATTTATATTCCGTTAGGTGGGAATCGCAAAGGGACGGCAAAGAAATACAGGAATTTGATTGTTGTCTTCCTGATTAGCGGTTTATGGCATGGTGCCTCTTGGTCGTTTGTTCTCTGGGGACTCTTCCATGCCCTTTTACAAATATTTGAACAAATCATACATCTATCGAAGAAAGCTTCGAATTCAATAATCCGTTTTTTAAAGATTATACTTAACTTTGTTTTAATTACTATCTCATGGGTATTCTTTAAAATAACAGATGTTAAACAAGCACTGGCAATATTGCAGAAAGCATTATTTTTCCCTTCCTTTAAGCTCAACTTAGATTTACTTAAAATTTCTCCAAAAGAACTTTCCATCGCTTTGTTCTTCATATTGATTATTGTAATCTTAGATCTCCTGCGAAATCATTTCGATATGATCAAATGGTTTAGAAAAAGAAATTTTGTATTTCGTTTCTTAATTTATATTCTCTTATTCTCCAGTTTCCTTATTCTTGGCGTGTATGGAACAGGATATGATGCGAATCAATTTATTTACATTCAGTTTTAATTAAAGAAGGTAATGACAATGAAGAAAACAATTCAGTTTATATTTAAATGTATGTTATTAGTGATCACAGCTTGTCTGCTGATGACTTACTTTTCAATCGTTTTGCATCCAAAATACTATGAAGCGCCGGATGATATGACGAACAAAACAGAAGGTTTCTATGCGCTCGAAACGAATTCGTTAGATGTTCTTTTCCTTGGCTCCAGCCATTCTTACTATGCCTTCAATCCAGCAATTCTCTGGAAGAAAACAGGAGCTTACAGTTATGTTTTCGCTAGCGAGTGTCAACCTTTTTCACAGACCTATTACTACCTCAAACAAGCGATAAAGACACAAACACCTCAAGTTATTGTCCTCGATGTCTTCGGTCTTCTGGAGAGCTCTGAGGCCTGCCAGACAGACGGAATTTATAAAAAGAACTCTGAAGGTTTGCGAAATGAAATCTATCGAGTTCAATCTCTGAAAGAAATAAGCGATAAATCACTGAAATTGGATTATTCGTTAGATTTAAGACTCTATCACACGCGATGGAATGAAATGACACTGGATGATTTTAAATTCCCTTTCGAAAAGCACTTCAACCCTTTTTTCGGTTGGACTATGGGCTATCCTGAATCTGATAAAAAAATAGAACGAGATACCTACCATCAAACAGAAACTGTAAAACCCGATGAAACCAATCTGCAATATCTTGATAAAATTATTGATCTATGCAGGAAAAAGCATTTACCACTCTTATTAGTCAAAACTCCTTACTATGTCACCCAGCACGAATACAATATGCTTCAATATGTAAAGCAATATGCGCTAAGCAAAGAAATACAATTCATCGATTTTAACGATCTCTATGAAGAAATGAACTTTCATTTTGATCAGGACGGCGATATTTGGCACACTAATATCCGCGGTTCTACAAAACTCATGAATAAGTTGATTGAAGTCTTAGAACAAGATTATTACTTAAGCACTTCAAAGACGAAGAAAATTGAATCGTACGAAACTGCTTTAGATCAACTCTACAATGACACGATGGAGAAGTTATTACAGAGCGTTAATGATATTTACAATTACTTTGATTATATTCAAAAATCAGGATTTACATTTGCAATTAGCTATAATGGAACCAATGGACGTTCTTTTATTGGTGAATACGAAAATCAAATGTTAAATAATGCTGGTATTCACTTTGATTTTATCAATAATAAAGAAAAAGGCTTCATTATGGTAACTCAAAATGATCAAGTATTATTTTATGAAGAGGATAACAGCTTAGTAAAAGAGTATAAATCTAAGAATGCAAGTATAAAATTCGAAAATAACAATATCCTCATAAACGGGAAACAAGAAACCTCGGAGGATCCAGGACTTAAAATTGTTATAATTGATACACAAGGAAGAGTACTTGATTCATTGTATATTGATTATTCAATGGTTTTCTGGCTAAAAAATCGTCTTTAAGGTCTAGATAAGATGGTCATTAAAAATCTTTTTAGTATTATTTTTGATTTTTTGAAATACAGACAATATAATTCCCTTATAAAAATAAATAACGGATACTAAAAATATAAGCAATAATACACATGAGATTAATTTACTATTGAAATAATAAACTAATGTACATACCGTAATAGAAATTGTTAAACTAACATACAATTTTAAGGGTAATATAAAGTTTTGTAGGGTTTTTAGAAAATGAGCAATAAAATCGTATAGGGTAGGAAAAAGCAAAAAATGGATATGTAGTCGACGCGGTAAAGAGCGAAAAGATGAAATATCCATTTTTATTTAGCTAAGGGTTCAATGAAGAAAAAAGGATTAAAGTTCAAGCTTATCGAGGGTCAGAAAAATCATCAGAAGGAAGCGAGGAATTCTTTTTGCGGTAATGACCGCGTTTCTTCTCATCCTGCCGTCGAGAAGATAAAAGAGGCGTTAAAGAATAAAACAGCGCAGGATTTAAGCAATATAGAGCTCTGGCACGGAATCTCTCAAAGTTAGAAAGGCCGTGAGAAACGGCCATGAGTTCACGGATTTTTTCATTCAGGCTTTCAGCTAGGGCGTTGGATTGCCTGCGATTTTCATAAGGGCGATGGAAGCTGTGAATGATTTCAACACGCCAGTGTTTCAGCAGAGAAATGAATTCGGTATAACAGTAGAGATTGGCCTGCTCAAAGTGAAGAATGATTTCATCTAAGCGATGGGGCGCATCGTCGAATGAACAGGATTGATTGAATAATCGGTATTCTTCTTTGAGCTCATAGGCTTGGGTCAGACTGGGATTAAGAGTAAGGAGCATATTATAGAGATCACGGTAGTTAAGCTTTTGTTTGAAGAAGGGATTATAACGAGGGTCGTTGTCTAGGTTGTAAGAATCAGATTCCAATAGTTTATGCCATTTCTTCAGAAGATAGTAAGCGGGGCTTGGGTAGGCGGATTGATTCATAATATCAACACGAATACGGGTAAAGGCCAGCGTAAGATGCTCAATAACATGAAACGGATCAACAGCGACCTCCGCGTTTTTGAAATAGCGGTGAGCGATGTCACGATAAGGCTCCCACATGTCGAGGGTAACGAAGAGAACACGATCCCGTTCCGTTTTAGGGATGGAATCCAAGTATCTGGAGAGAGTTCGTTTAGAGCGATCAGGGAGAATATCATTGAGAACACGTTTTTCATTATCAACGAAAACACAAAGATAGGAACCTCCATATTTCGCCATGGAGGAATGAATTTCATCAATTCCAAGATTGACAGGAAGAGAGAAGCGGGGGGCGATAAGAAAGCTGTCGGCATAGAGCTGAACCAGAGGAATAGAGACGTGGAACTGGTCAGCGATATCCTTATAAGTTGCGTGGATGTTATGTAAAGCTTTGGCAATCGAATCGAGAACCGCATAGGACTGAAGGAAGTTCTCAGAACCAAAGGGGTTGGATTTAGAGAAGGTTTTACCACAGTCCTTACAAATGGATCGGCGGCGATTCCAATCAATGACTGAAGGAATGCCGGCAAAAGAAAGATGATGATAAGACCGCAGCTTATACTCTTTAATCGAAGTTTTACCACCGCAGAAAGGGTAGAGTGTATCTTCTTTGGTGAGTGTGATTTTAAAATGAAAAATGCCGTTGATTTTGAGAACCTGAATGTCTTTGATTTTATTTTCGGTAAGCGTCAAATAAAACCCAAATTCACAACAGAAAACAAGACTGGTAAAATGGAGCCAGAAAGGAAGAAAGAAACCGATGAAGACGGTGAATTGGGAAGAAGAAATAGAAAAACAACAGATAAGCGGAAAAAACATGAAAGACTACTGCCGGGAGGCGGGGTTGTCCTACGATTTATTTAAATCACACAAATATTCGGAACAGAAAAAGCAATGGATGGCGGTGCAGGTAGAAGAACGAAAGCATCAGGCATCTACGGTACGGATCAATGGATTTGATATTGAAATCCAAGAAGACATTGAAATGGGAACGCTGGTAAAACTCTTGAAAGCGGTGAAGCAATGTTAATGGATTAGGGACAAGTGGACAAAATTTATATCAGTCAAGGCTATACCGATTTACGTTTAGGGAGTGACGGCTATGCCAAGATCGTGCAAGATGAGTTCGACTTAAATCCGTTTGAGAACGCGATCTTCCTGTTTTGTAATAAACAACGCGATAAAGTCAAAATATTATATTGGGACACTTCAGGATTCTGGCTGTTATACAAACGTTTGGAAAAAGGACACTTTCAATGGAAGAAGGCAAAGGAGCCGGGAGTGATTACCATTACAGAACAACAGATGAAGTGGCTGATGGAAGGCTTGAAAATCGAACAGAAAACAGCGTTTAAACCGTTATCGTGCAGTGCTGTTTAGGTAAAGAAAAAAATGCAAAAAAGGCTTTAAAATAAGGCGAAATCAGTAAAATTATGATATAATTAAGACATGGAAAAAAAGATAATAAAATCAAACAATTAGAACAAGACGCTGAGCTGTTAAAGGAACAACTGCGTCTTTTTCAGCAGAACCGATTTGGAAAAAAGAGTGAAAAGACCGTCACGTTTATGGAACAGCTGAATCTCTTCAATGAAGTGGAGATGATCCAGGAAGAACCGGAAAAAGCGGAGGAAGAAGCGGTTGAAGTCAAAGCCCATAGAAGGGTCAAGAAGCAGAATGAATCCGATTACAGTGGGATCACGATCTGGAAACGGAAGAAAAGAAACGCTATGGGAAAAGGCTGCATGAGCTGAAGAGTACGATCCAGGTAATACTGAAATACCGGCCAGCGGAATACTGGACGGATGCGTTGGATGAGGAATATGGAGAGACAAAAATCGTAAGCGGAAAGAGTGTTGACCGACTGATGCCAGGAAGTGTAGCGAGTACATCGGTGGTGGCAGGAATCATGAATGAAAAATATGTGAATTCTGTACCACTGTACAGGCAGGAAGCAGAGCTGAAACGCAGAAAAATACCGGTGAGCCGACAGAATATGAGTAATTGGCTGATGAAGTGCAGTAAAGAGAAGCTGCAGCCGCTGCAGAGCTTGATGATTGAAGATCTGCGTCAAGAGCCGATTGTGCACATGGATGAAGCAACAGTCAATGTGCTGGAGGAAAAAGAGCGGAGCAACTGCTATATGTGGGTGATGGTATCTAGTCGATGGAGTAAGTTCCCCTGCGCAGTTTATCGATACTATCCTGACCGCAAATATGAACATGCGAGGGAAATGATCGGCGCGGATTACTCCGGAATCATTCAAAGTGATGGCTATGAAGCCTACCAGAAGCTGCAGGATGCTAAGAATGCAATGTGTATGGCTCATGCGAGACGGGATTGTGTGGAAGCCTTGAAAGGAAGCCCGCTGCATAGCAATCAAGCATTGCAGCAAAGAGGAAGCGAAGCGCTTATTGGAAGGAAATCCAGGCTATCGAATCATGATGGATCTGACGCAAAAAGTGGACAAGCTGTTTCATTATGAAGAAAACTATAAGAAAGAAGGCTGTCAGCCTGAAGAAATCCTGAAACGAAGGAAACAGGATCAAAGTGGGATACTGGCAGAGATTTTAGCGTGCCTGGATCAATATGGAGATCAGTTCCTTCCGAAAGGAAAGGCCGGCCAAGCCATTTTCTATCTGAAAAACAATTGGGAAAACCTGACACGCTATATAAGCAATGGAGCATTGGACATCAGCAACAATCGGGCAGAAAGAGCAGTAAAGCCATTTGTGATTGGCCGAAAGAACTGGTTGTTTTGTAACTGCAGCCAAGGAGCAGAAGCGAGCAGTGTGATATACAGCATGATTGAATCGGCGAAAATGAATGGATTAAAAATTTATGAATATTTAGAATATATACTGGAAAAGGTTGATGCTTCAATGAGTGAAGACGAGCTGAGAAAGCTCTTGCCTTATTCTCCGTTTTTACCGGAATCCTTAAAAGTTAAAAGATAAGACTAGACCCTGACATTCTTTACGCCAGGGTTCTTTTGTATATGGGGTGTATTTGACGCTTACTTTATTGGTTATGAACGTATATTTTGACTTATTTGCTTTAATTTCTTTCGTTTGCTTCCGAGTTAAGATTTTAGTTATTTTCACATCCAGTGCCTCATCCTCTAAATTACAATTTGAAAGAATAGAACTAAATGACTTGATATCTTTAACACGAATAAGGTATTTCTGTTGCTTTTCCAGACAACACGCAATCAAATCGTATTTCTCGTAACCTCTATCGGCAACGATAATAGAATTCGAAGGATAACGACGGTTGGAGATCATCTCTTCTAACGCAACACATTCTCTTGTCTTTGAGGCATTGTCAATATTTAGATCCCAATAGACTTGATTCACACAATCATATAAAGCATTTAAATGAAATTGGCTATAGGGCTTATTCTTTCCGTTTAGACAAAGGGTATCTTTATCTTTTATATCGAAAGGGATATTGATATCACTTCCGTCACATGCCAGAATATAGTAACCCTTATAAGTTCTATAATGATGAAAAGAATGCGTAAACGTATAGAACAATCTTGAAAAAGCTTCGACTTCTAGCTTATTGCGCTGCTGACAGAAAGCGGAATTGGTGGGTAATGATTCAAAATCCGCAAAATAATCAGATAATTCACAATTCAATGCTTTTGATTGAAATTGAATAATCAATTTCATCAGAATATCACAAGGCAACTTCCTGCTTCTAGTAAAGTCAGAAACTGGATCAGCACAATAACAACCGATACTTTCGGCAATATCACCAATCCGTTCATTAAGAATAGAAACTACATAATCAGGTGAATAGGATAAAACGTTAGTAATAGAAATCATAGTATAAAAATACCTCCTATAATTTCCTTCGGATTATGTTCTTTATTCCGCATATTTGCTTGTCAAGTGTTTTCTTCAGATTTCACAAAAAAAAATTAGATAATAAAAAACAAGAGTTTTTTGCGTGAATTTGAAAAATCTCAAAATCTCAAAAAACATCAATACAAAAAGATTGAATCTCTTCAACTTTTTGTAATTTGAGATATAATATAGGTGGTTAGCTGGTGAACACAGTACCCGTCTTGCACATCCCATGGATTGTGCGAATTAGCTTGGTGATACAAGCTACCTTGGCAGCTTTCGACTTTAGTGGGGTTGATTGTTGCCTTTTCTTTTGATAGAAAGCGTTAATGGGATTCTCTTTCCTTGATCGTATACTACAGGTTACCGCTAAATATAAAATACATCTTAATCGTTTATTCCCTTTTTTGGAAATCGATAAATGATAGCCTTCTATGTCCCCTGATTCTGCTCTGTTGGGATCATTCCCCACATAGGCTACCATAGCGCCTCTGGTTTTGAATTTGCTTATATCGCCAAACTCTGCGATGATTCTTGAGGCCAGATTGGGACCGATACCATCAATACTTAAAATAATAGAGTAATAGGGCGTTGCTTTCGCAAGCTCTATAATTTTATCGAGCTTCGCCTCTGCCTCTTCCATCGTATCCTGGAGATGATGAATGTCATCGACCAACACCGCAACCCAAGCATCCTCTTTATCACAGCCCGGATACGTTTTGTTCGCAAACGCAATAACCTTCTCTGCAGTTTTCAAACAAACTTCAAAACTATGATCGGTTTGCTTATTCAGTTTTTTTGCCACTTTCTCTGGCTGCTTGTTCTTCAACCTATCGGGATGGGGATACATTTCCAGTAACTGCAGCGAGATTTGACTGTATCCGTCTTGAAAGAGCTTCATATAGCCTGGAAACACGATACTCAGGTGACTTTGAAAGGTGACTTTATACTTTCTTAAATGGACAAGACAGTCTTCATATACACGATTGGCAGTACGCAATTCATGATAGAGATCCGCTTCTTTTTCATCCTCTCGGAGCTCTTTAATATAATAGACTTCCGCTATGGATTCGGGATCTTTTTTATCTGTTTTCTTATTATGTATTTCTGTTTTCCTTTGTTTCGCTGACTGTAACGGCGAGATGGAGTATTGTTTGATTTCGTTCTTTTCTAAAAATCTTTCTAATGGCTTCGTATACACGCCGGTTGCTTCATAGACCGCTACCACTTCTTCGTTTGTTTTCTTCTCCAGTTCTTCTATTTTTGATTTTAAGAAGTTAAAGCCTTCTACGGTGTGAGAAATCCGATGCACCTTTCCCATTTTAGTGCCTCTTTGTGTAAAACATTGGAAGTGACTGTTTCCGTTGGATACATCAATACTAACGATAGGCCCTTTCATGGACAAAACCTCCTTTCACAAATAAGAGAGAGAATACTTCCATATTCAATTCAACTTTGTTTCGTAAGAAATCCAGACGATTCCACTCTTGTGGCGGATGCCTTTTTAGATTTAAACAAGCTTATGAATTTGAATAGGAAGAATGGCATTTTCTTCTACGAACTAAATTGTTCCAAAAAGTGCCAAGCCATTTCTTCTCTATGAGTTTCTTAACTTAGGTTGGCCTACAAAAGAAAAGAAGCTAAGAATATTATATCCTAACTTCTGATACCCTTGATGAAATACTAAGATTAACTGAACATCACCTGTATGATTTCTTCTCAACCTCAATATTTTATACTCATCTAATTCTATATCGAGTAGGATACTTTATTCCTACTTCTATAATACGAAAAAAGCCTGCCAGATTAAATCTGGTAGCTCTAGATGTTGTTTTGCTTAACTTAATGCCATTGGGCTTATTCTATAGTTTTTTCATCCCACACGTTCTGTTGATTAAACTAAATGATTTAAATAATAATTTTGTATAATCTTACATTCATTCTTTAAACCCTCATAATATGAATATTTCATTTGATAATTTATATCTTTGTACCAATCTATTTTTGCTACAGTACTAGGTTCACCAACCCTGCTTTGTATTACACCATAATTTAATCTTGAGCAAGAATTCATCTCCTGTTTCATAAATTCTATTATTTCTCGTACAGAATGATTAATACCGCTACCTACATCTAAACTTCTGTAACCTTTAATATAATTGGTATTCATTAAAGCTGAAATAAGATGAGTGACATCTTCCATATGTATTATATCTCTTTTTTGAGTTCCTATAGTAAGGTCTAAATCAATATTCTGTATTAATTTTAAAGCACAAGATTTAATAAATCTATTATCGGGTTCGTTAAAACCACCATAAAACATTTCTACATTTAAATTAACAAAATTTATTTCTTCATTATCACAAAAAAATTCTCCAAAATCAGCAAATTTACTTTTAGTAAAACTATACATATTAAAATTTTTAGGAAGAGCAGTCCCTATAGTCATAAAATTTTTTATATGATTTTTAACACATAAATTTAAAATATTCAAAGGAAAAAAAAACGTTTGATTCCAACATTTCTTCATATTTAAACGAATTAGATCGATAACTCCCTACTCCATTAAACACCCAATCTATCTTTTCTTGTTGCAAAGTCAAATCTATTTGTCCTATATCATTAGCAATGAATTTTACATTGGAAAACATTTTAAGATATTTTATATCAGAAGTTCTACGAATAACACAAAAAATATTATTATTTTCGTTTGATAATACCTTTACAATATTAGTTCCTAAATATCCGCTTCCTCCTAGCATAAGTATATTCATTTATTTACCTCTTCATTTCTATTAAATAATAAAAAAATTATAATGATTACAAAAATAGTAATCATTATAATTATATATGTCTATTTTTAACTTGTCAAACCACTTATTATTTGGATCGTGTAAAATGATTGCGGAACTGAGTTTACAAAAATAATAAATTCTTGAAATGTAATATATCTAACAACACTTTAGAAAGGATCTATTACCATGTTTATGTTAACATAAAACATTCCCGCGTTGTACTCTCATTTTTTGATTCTGATCTTCGTTCCCAATTTATTTCACCTTTCGCTTCCTCCTACTCCGTCTTTGACTATGGACTCCTGAATATAATGTACACATAACAGTAGAAAATCAAACTAATGTAGTCCCTTCAATTTAGACTCCCTTCTAGGTATTTCCCTAAAACTGGACAATCACACTATTTGTTCCTTGATTATTCAACAACGCTCCAAGAGGTTCCCTAGGTTTCTGGATATTTTTGTTGGTTTTATGGTATTCTTAATTTAGAACAGAAGGTCATCATGAGCAGGAAACTTTTCACCGAAGAGCAATGCTTCTCCTTGTGAAATCCTGATTAACTACGGTTTTGACATTGACGTCATCGAAGAACGCCGCGTTCGGAGTATCTCCAACCACCTCTGTACGCAATACGAGAAATATGGTGAATATCATGAAGGATATTCTCCGTGCAGACAAAGAACTACTATCGATCCAGCATCAGATTCTTCTGAAACGGATAGAGATAAACTCCGCAAACTCCAGTACGATGTTGATTACCTAAAACAGGAAATTAAATTTCTAAAAAATTTCCTCAATCAGAAATACACGGAAGTAGATGCACTGCTCATGAACGAATCTTCCTGTGTATTTGAAATCATCCAGCATACCTTACAGCAATCCGGCAATTCTTTGTCAGTCAGCACATTATGTGCGACCGCCAGGGTCTCACGAAGTGGATATTATGCATGGCTTAAAGCGGCCTCCCTGCGTGAACAATGGGAACTGCAGGATCATGCTGACTTTGATCTGATCTCTTATAGGATGCATGGTTACTCTAAAGGAGTTCGAGGCATCTATATGGCACGGATTCATATGAATCCACCAGTCATCATGAATCTGAAGAAGATCCGCAGACTCATTGACAAGTATCATCTATCCTGCCCGATCCGCAAGGCTAATCCATATTGTAGAATGGCAAAAGCCCTGAAAACAAGCGATGTCGCAGGCAACCTGCTGCACAGAAAATTTGAAACCTACAGTTCATGGATGATTCTGTTGACCGAAATCACCTATCTGCCTTATACCGGGACATTCGCCTATCTGTCAGCCATACTGGATGCTCTTCACAAATAAATACTCGCTTATTTGTTCAGTCCATAGCTTTAAGTGGATTTTGTGCTCAATGCCATAGAAATTCTCATCCAGGATCGTGGAGTATCACTTCATGCGAAAACGATCGTACACGGTGATCAGGGATGTCATTATACAAGCCATAAATTTATTATCATCCTGCATAACAAAAAGTTGCACTAGTCCATGTTGCGTCATGAAAATTGCTAGGAGAGCCTGCCTGTCCCGTGGGGAATAATGCCCCACAGGAAAGCTTTTTCGGTCATATGAAGGACCACACCAAGGAAAAACTTACTATCTGCAGTACATTTGACGCTGTGAAAGCTACTGTCAATGATTACATTGATTATTACAACAATCAGCTTTATCGATGGAATCTTGCCAAGCTGTCACCGAATGAGTATTATCTCTCCATAATCCAGAAGAAATCGGATTATTCTGCCCTTTGGAATGCTTTCCCTGCCTTCCGTCGAGGATGGGCAGGGGCAGAGTTCAGAACCTGTTACCATTCCCAATTGTTTAAAATCAATGATATATTTTGTATAGGTCTGTCTAAAAATAGGTGCTATGCAAATTCAAAATATCCTTGACAAGGAGTATAGTTTAAGACGCTTACATTACTTGAAATCACATCATGATCAAGATGACATCTATCTGAATGTAGATTTCTATGATTCCAACTTTGATAAGACTTCCCATGATGATCCTTATCCTGTCTTTCTGCCTATTTTAGCGAACATCCCAATATGGAGTTCTAACTCAAAACCGACTCAACCGAAACAAGGTAAGGAAAATCCTTCGATATAGCCGGATGTGTTTTAGTACAAAGGGAGTGAGGGGACAAGTTCGCTGCCGCTCGACCTTATCCCCGCACTCCCTTTGCACACGACACGCTGTAGCGATATACAAAACTGCTTTCCTTTCTGACTTATTTTGCCATTTACATAGTAAATGACTTAAACATGTAACTACTTATAAATTAAATTACATCTTAAATCAGTTATTTCCCGCAATTCTTGTCTTTGTGAGTTTCTTGTAAATAACAATTTTAATCAGTGTTATTTATAGACTCACAATTCTATTTTTCGATACTTTAATCAGGATCGAACACAATTTGTACTAAAGCTATCCACCGTTTTTCTATTAATTGAGTTTCAAAACATTTCTAAAGAAAAAGATCGTTTAATATATAAAAAACACTTTATAATGTTCTGTTTCCAAAATTTCATAACCAATATTAGTAACTGTATTATCAAATATTTTGCTGCTTTGAATTGGATCTTCAAATTTAGATACTATTAGTATATCTAAATCAGTAGTGTTTATCTTAATATATTCACAAAAATCTTCCACAGCAATATTCTGATAAATCCAATCATTAAAATAATATTCCGGTCTATAAATATACATTTGTAGTCTGAATAAAGGTGAATTATTGTTTATATTAGACCAATCAAACCATTCTTCTCTTTCTTGCTGAAAACTTGGCATTCCTGTGAATCGAATTTTATTGCTAGTTAATTTGATATTTTGGATAAAGATTGGACATAATAAATTGTATTCTTTATTTTTAAAAAACTGTGTTAAATAATTACTAATATCAATTATTTCTTGATCAATTTTATATACGGTATTTATTTCAGGAATGTTTTTATTTAGCAGATAACTACTAACCCAAGTCAAATCAATATGAAATAATAAAATAAGAGTCAATATCTTTATCAACAAAAAAGAAGTATTAAGTATAACGAAAATCAAAAAATAATAATTAAAAATCAGATCATAAATCCTATTATAAACACTTCCAGTAATGAACGTGCTAACAAAAGGTGCAACTAACGGATTATAAAAATAAATAATAATAGTAATTGTAGAAGTGGCTATAATTTCTGCATAAGTATATTTCTTATATTTTACAAAATTGATTATAAATCTTATAAGATATATTAAGTAAATCATGATACCGATGCTTTTAAACATTTTGAATGATTTGTAATTGTTATTCAAAAACACATCTGCAAAGTAATTTATGCTTTCTTTTAAAGATAAAGTAGGATTTCTTATTATTCCAATACTCATAATTTCAATACTTAAAATTATGAGAAAGAGAGTTAAGATATAAGGCTTAGTTAAAAATTTAGGATAATATTTAAATATAGAAATTAGTAAAAAGAGTGCTATAAAAACAGATAAAAATATTAAAAAACCATATTCATACCATATCCAGCAAAAGGCATAAATAATAAAAGGAATAGAAATTGTTAATACTTTTTTTAAATCAAGATTTTCATACCTTAAAATTTCCACAAATATATATGAAACTATTAGCATTATTCCATAGAAAAAATATGTGGATCTAAAAGATAAGATACCAAAAGAAATAAGTGCAAAATTAATGAAATCATAATTATTACCTTCAAAAATTGTTATAAAAGAGTAATACCAATAACAAATTAAAAGACTGCCAGTAATCAAGCAAACTGGCAAATAAGAATAACTTATGTATGGTTCTTTAATCACCGTTGACACTAAAAAAAAGATCAATAAAAAGGATAATATTCTTCTGGTTTTTAGCTCGTTTATTAAATAAAAATAGATATTCTCAATATTTGCTACTAACATATAAAAAGCTAACGAGTTCCCTAGCCACATAGTTAAAACAGTTGAGTTTATGTTAAATAAAATTGATATAGCAGAATATAGATGATGAACGCCAGAGAAAGCGTACATAACTCCTAAAAATTGGCTGCTTGCATTTAATGATGAATACATTACATTAGTTAAATTATGAGTGTTAGAATTAACATTGATCATATCTAAATAAAAAAAATTATCAGCCAAAGAGTATCCCCCACCCAGTGTTAATTGGTTAAAATAGAAGAAGATAAAAGAAATTATAAGAATGGTTATACTAAATATAATCTCTACTTTATTTAAAAACTCTACTTTTTTATTTTCATATAAATTCTTAATAAGAATACCAAAGGTAAGCAAAATTATTATTACACACAAAATGAATGTTGGTAAGTGAAACAATTGAATAACATAAATAAAAATTTGATAAATTCCAACAAACATAATAAATCCAATGGGTATTTTATTCTTAAACTTAGATAATTTTCCTTATTGTTGGCAATAATCTTAGAAATCCACAATAACCAAAAATATATAAGTACAATTTTTAATAAATTTGACATTACTATATTCCTTTCATATATTGCTCAAAGCTTAATTAGTTCTTTTTGCTCTCAGTTATAGCAATATATTGAGCAAGCTTCCTTAGTTTATCTTCTAAATAAGAAACTTTTAAAAACAAATAAAACACAAGACAATAGAGAAAAAAAATCATAATTAAAAACAAAGCGTTAATTGTTGTTATAATGCCTAACAAATTAGCAATAAATGTTACGATAGAAGGAAACAAACTAATTACAATTAATCCGCAACCCCATAATATCCAGATAATAGCTAGATCCGTAGTCAATTTAGATTTTTTAATATATCTTATTATTTTAAAGAAAAAAACTATCGAAATTAACAACAAGATAATTTGTAATTTTCCCATATAAATTACTCCTTCATTCCTAAATATTTTATATATTAAGCTTTTTTTGTATCTAATAACTTAAAAATATGATTGATATAGTCATTTTCAGCATATATTTAATTGAATTCCATAAACCATCATACAGACTTTCGCCAGCAATACGCTCGTTCATTTCCACTTGGATTTCTACTATTTTAGCTCCTCTTCTCATCTGATACACCAAAGTATCCGGTTCAGGTTTTCTATTCATATTAAATGCATAATCGTATATCATGCTTCGATTTAGCATTCTCATCCCACTAGTTGGATCAGATATCCGTCTTCCAGTTACTAACTTTATCAATGCAGTGAGCACTCTGCTTCCTAACATTCGTAATGAGTAATTTTTTTTATTATTCAAGAACCTAGACCCTATTACAATATCAGCTCCATTTTCAATTTCCTCAATCATTCCCGGTATATATTTAGCTTGATGCTGACCATCACCATCGAATTGAATTGCGCAATCATAATTATTATCCCAAGCATATCGATAGCCGGTCTGCACTGCACCGGCTAAGCCCAAATTAACTGGTAGATTAATGTGACGTAAATGAAATTCTCTGAGTAACTTTTCCGAATCATCTGTTGAACAATCATTGATAAAAATATAATCACATTTTTTTAAATTTAACTTTATATCATTTATAACTCTTAGCAAGTTTTCACCTTCATTAAATGCCGGTATGATTATTAGTGTTTTCATAAATTCCTCCTAAAGCAATAATATTAAATAATATTGAAAGCAAAGTAATATAATTTTATCATCAAATTTGCATTTTTTAAATATTTATTTTTAATATTTATATTATAATTTCTTTTTCTTATAAAATTTCTAGTCTCCTTAATCGCAGATCTAATAGATCTTCCTCCATATTTAAACAAACGATATGCTGTACCAATAGAAAGATGATAGAAAATCAAATATTCCAATTCAGATTTAAATTCGTCATAGATACCTTCATTCTTATATAGATCAACAATTTTATCAATAATCTTAAACATATCATTTATTTTATAATTATTTTGCATAGTTGAATTTTTCCTAATGAAATAACTATAAACTAATTTATTACATAAAACAATTTTGGGGTTATACACAAAAAGATTTTGACTAAAATATAAATCTTCATAAATAAAATTTTCAGCAAATTTTATATTATTTTGATTAACATAACTTTTTTTTATTAATTTCGCTACTGGTGATGGTAAAATTTCATTTATCAGATTTTTATTTTCGAATAAAAATGATGAGAAATTTTCTTTTTCATTTTTATTATGAAAAAAAATCCTTTCTAATAATGAAGGCTTATAAGTATATATACGTTCTATTTCACCAACGCAAATATCTGAACTATTATCAATAGCATTCTGATACATTAGCTTCAAACAATTATACTTAAGTGAATCGTCTGCATCTATAAATAATAAATAGTCACCGCAAGAGTTCGCTATACCTAAATTTCTAGCATGCCCCTGCCCCGAATTTCTAATACTTATTATTCTTATGAAATCATAATTCTCTTGATATTTTTCCAATATTTGCAAACTTTTGTCTTCAGAGCCATCATTGATACATATTATTTCATAATCATCAAAATTTTGCTCAATAACGCTATCAAGACAACGTTCAATATATTGTTCACAATTATAAACAGGTATTATTACTGAAATTTTTCGAGTAGAATTCATAATATAAAACCTCTTTCTTCAATCATATGTTTTAATGTGTCCTACATTTACAAGCAACGGTCTTCTAATATCCGAAAACCCTCACGGAACTGTACGTGCCCTATTCAAGCATACAGCTCTTCACAAAGCCGTTCACCTAGATCGAGTGGATTATCCTTGGGCGAAGCAGTGGATTGTACTCCAGTATCCTTCGAAACTTTCTCCACGTCATCTTTGCCTTTTGCGAGCGTTTCCCCAGCCAGAATTTTAATCTCTGTCTCGTATAGTCGCAGTATGCCTTTAGCTTCCCATAGTTTCCTATGATTCCATAGTACTGATAGTGTCCACGCAACTTCTGGTTCAGCTTCGCGATCAGTTCAGCGATAGGCATGTGGCGATTCTCTTTGATCCATTGATTGATAGCCTCCAGTTTTGCACTCATTTTCTTCTTACTGGTTCGCTTTATAATCTGGTATTTCCCTTTTCGGCTTACTTCGTTTATAAAGCTGAATCCTAAAAAGTCAAACGTGCCTTTCTGTTCTCCGGCATTTCTGCCAAAGCGGATAATTTTGCTCTTACTCTCCTCAATCTCCAGATTGAGCTTCTTTAACCTTTCTGCTAACTTCTCAAAGAATTCTCGAGCTTCTGCTTCGTACTCAAAACAACACACGAAGTCATCTGCGTAACGCAACATTCTACAATACCCTCGGCAGTACCGCTTCACCACCACTTCAAATCCCATATCCAGCGCATAATGGAGATAAATGTTTGCTAGTACCGGTGAAATCAGTGAGCCTTGCGGGGTTCCCTCATCGCTCTCCTGCCACTCTCCGTCTTCCATGATTCCGCTTTTCAGAAATCGGACGATATATCTCAGAAAGCTTTTATCTTCGATTTCTTCCTCTAAGAACTGAATCATAATCTTGTGATCCACATGATCAAAGAACCCTTTGATATCCGCATCCACAATGTAGTTCACTTTGTTTCTGAAGATCATGGTTTCGAGTTCCCTGATAGCCATGTGGGCACTTCGGTGAGGACGAAATCCATACGAAGAAGGATAGAACAGTGGCTCGTATATCGTGTTCAGCACCTCTGCCATCACACTCTGTACGAGCTTGTCTACCAAGCTCGGTATCCCTAACGGCCACAACTTTCCACTGTTGCCTTTCGGTATATACTTTCGCTTTGCCGGCTGAGGTCGGTATGAATAGTGTTTCATTCTTTGTATCAAGTCCTGCAGATTGGTTTCCAGCTGTCCACCATACATCTCCTTGCTTACTCCGTCCACTCCGACAGCCTTCTTATTTTCCATCTTTCTGAACGCTTCTTTCAGTTTTTCTTCATTGACGTAGTGTATCAAGTTGATGTATTTTCCTGGATATTTCGATCTATTTTGTACTATTCTTTCAAATTTTGATTTCATTCTCTTCGCCTCCCTCTATGGGGTTTTCTGTTTCCCTTGAAAGACTGACTATGCGACGCTCCCCTTTGCCCCACCAGCTTTGACGGCTTCTTCACTACTATAATAGAAGCAGAGAGTCTTCACATTGGGTAATTACCTTACAATCGTTTGACTGGCTTGCTTTTCAGAGCTTCATTCTCCATACTCTTGCGAGAATTACAAAGATCTCCTCGGCACACTGCCGATAACCATATCATGCTCAACACACTATCAACCTCCGATGGGACTCACACTTTCTCGTCTTTTCACCATGTATTTTTACCTGTTGTCTTACTGTCCTACGTTTAAACCTTGCATTACTCTTAGCACCAGCACCAATGCCATGACTGGCGCACTAATATGATCTCCATAGCCCGCAAAGCATAGTATACAAACTCATTGTTATACTGATGGATATAATAACATGTAATACTCAATACATGCAAAAATATATAATTCACAATTCCATTAATTCTTAATAATCATATCCACCTTTCATATATACTTCATCAATTTTATTGTACCCTGGCAACTAAGCTTATTTTTCCTGTTTAGAAAAGATCTTCTACAAAAATTCTCCATCTTGTTCAGCTTTGTGGTATTAACAGATCAATACCAGTTCTCCAGCTCTGATTTTTAAGAAAATCCACTTGATTAATTTTATCATATCTTAAGCAAATAGAACAATCAAGTAGTAGAAATCACTCTTACACAAAGTTCTAGTTGACGTTACTCTTTCATAAGTGTCAAATACAACCCAACTACAAAAAAAAGAACCAACTCTTTGATCAGCAAGGCAGAGAAGGGGGCAGGAGACGATGAAGACGCGAACCGCGGAAGAATGGCAACAGATCCTAAAGAGCTATCGAGCCAGTGGCTTAAGTCCAGCCAGTTTTGTGACCGCGAAGGAATCTAGCTAAAAACGTTCTACAATCACATCTATAAACAAAACAAGCGGAAAGAAGATCCGCATCGCTTCATCCCCGTTCAAGTGGAAGATGAATCGATGAAAACCCGAATTCAGATCAACGGAACGGAGCTTGCCTGGGATAGTGAAATCCCGGATCGGGAACTGCAGCGCATTCTGCGGCTGTGTAAAGGCTTATGATCCGTTGGTATGGAATCCGTAAGATCGTTTTGGTCGCAGGCGCAACCGATCTGCGGAAAGGAATTGACGGCTATGCTGCAATAATCCAGGATCAAACAGAATTCAATCCGTTTGATGAAACGCTGTATCTGTTCTGTAACCGGGATCATACCAAGCTAAAATGTCTCTATTGGGATGGAACGGGATTCTGGCTGCTTTATAAGCGGCTGGAAAAAGGTCATTTTCAATGGAAGATCTTATCACTGGAATGAGTGTTGAAAAAAAGGCTATGAAACAAGCCAGGAAACTTGCTGACGATCAATTTGTTTGCAAGTTAAACCTGTTTTTAAGGTCATTAACTTAACCATGAGTTTCTCGCTTAGCCCTAACATGCGACTTTTCCTATAGAATTCATTCACTTTGAACATAATGATATAACCCTGTAAAAAGGCATAGCTTACCCCTCTGAATCGCTGAAGATATTGTTTAAGATTGCTATGCAGTAAATTGACTTTTTCTAATGTGTAAGTCTCCACCTTTTTCTTTCCGCTTGGAATCTTATGCCACTTTACCTGTAATTCTTTTACAAGTTGATGATAAGATCGCTGACTGTCTGTGACTAAGTCACATCCTTCTTTAATTTTCCCTTGAAATACGTGAATTAAACTTGATGCTTTGATTCGTCCTGCGTCACTGGCTTGAATTACGGTTCTGCCTTGGGTATCAATCGCGCAGCATATGTTTACCTTCTGCTTACTAATCCCTCGTTTTTTTTAAGCCTTCCCGTTGCGCCTTGCCTTTTTCTATCCGTTCAACAAAAGTTTCATCCAGATAGACTGTTCCCTCTAATTGGTCTTGGTTCATCAATACATTTAAAGCATCATTGACTTTGTGTCTCCAGCGAAAAGCAGTATTTCGATGAATTTGAGCTTCGCGAGCACAAACATCTAAGCTTTCTCCTCGTTGATAACATTCTAAAAATCGTTGCATTGGTCATAATTTTTATGTGTTTTATAGAAAACAGAATGGACGTTATAAACAAAGGCTTTATTACAGTTTGGACAATAAAATCGCGGAGTTCCTGCTTTTGTTTGACCGTGCGGATAACAGTGAAGTCTACCACAATGCGGACAACGGGCTTGGGTTGGATTCTCTTGAAGATATCGAGACAGGTATTCATGGTTGAGGGCTTCCCGTTTTTTTCTCAAAGCTTCAAGACTGATTTCTTTTTTCATATTCATCACCTGTTTAGATTATAACGTTTTTTCTTTTTCCCTTGTCCCATTAATCGGACAGTACTTCATCTGGTGATGAAATTTCAATGGAAAAAGAAAGAAGGCACGGTCGTGATCAGTCATCAACAGCTTCTATGGCTGTTGGAAGGGTTAAAAATTGATCAGAAGACGGCGTTAAAGCCGAGTTACCCTAAATACATTTAATTGTGTAATGATATTGATATTTATGTTGAAATATTACTTTTTAATATTCAACAATATATAATACTGTTATAATTAATAAACGGAAAATAATGAAAAAAAACGAGAAGAAATCAAAAAGAAAATTCAAGCAATGAGTGAAGATGAACTGGTCGATTTGTACTTAAAAGCCGATTGGCTCTCTGAACAGCTGACCCTTTTGAAGAAACTCCGATTCGGGGCTAAGAGTGAGAGGATAGTGAGCGGGCAGCTCAATCTATTTAACGAAATCAAAGACATTCAAGATCACCCGGAACCGCAGGAAGAGGCTGAAGAAGAAGCTCAGCCGAAGACAAAGAAGAAAAAGAAAAGCAGGGAAGCTAATTTTTCAGCACTTCCTACCAAAATCATCGATCATTCCTTAGAAGATACGCATTGTGAAATCTGCGGTACGCGAATGAGAGAATTAGCGTCGCAGATCATCGATGTGCTTAAATATCAGCCTGCACGCTACACTGTGGAACGCCATGTCGTTCATCAATATGTTTGTCCAGCCTGTTCTGACGAGAATCTGGAATCCGAAATTATCGCTGCTCCGGGAGCGCCGAAACGATTGATTTCCGGAAGCAAGGTTTCTCCTTCAGTGGTGGCTGGAATCACCTTTAATAAATATGTCAGTGGAACGCCGCTGTATCGTCAGGAACAGGAATTAAAGCGGAAGAAAGTGGAGATCAGCCGGGCGACCATGTCCAACTGGCTGATGTACTGCGCTCAGAAGCTGAGTCCCCTCTACGAACAGATGCTTAACGACTTGGGGAAGCAGAGTCATATTCATATGGACGAAACGACACTTACCGTCCTGGAGGATAAGTCTCAGGGAGAACGGCAGAAAAGCTACATGTGGGTTGGCGTGAGCGGCAAATGGGAAGCGAAGCCTTTAGCTGTATACTACTACAATGAAAGCCGTGCAGAAGCCGTGGCGAAGGAAATCCTGCCCGCGGAGTATGCCAGGAGCCTTCATTGCGATGGTTATCATGTTTATCCGCACTTTGAGAAAGCAACGATTCTGGGGTGTTTTGCGCATAGCCGGCGTTACTTTGTCGAAGCGCTGGAAGTCAGTCCGCTGCATAAACAAGCGAAGAAGCTGAAAGGCAAAGCGTTGGAAGACTTTTGCGAGCAGCATCCAGGATATGGAAAGCTTCTGTACGTGGTGGACAAGATCCGCAAACTTTTTATCTGCGAAGAAAACTATATGACGCAGGGGCTGAACCCCGAGCAGATAAAGGAAAAAAGGCAAAAGGAACAAAAGCCCATTGCGGAAAAGCTTTTCACCGAGATTGAAAAGCTGCGGAGCGAATACAGCGAGAAGTCGAAGGCAGGAGTAGCTATTCGGTATGCCATAAATCAGAAAGCGGTGCTTTTGAATTATCTGGAGGATGGGGAGGCTGAGATTTCCAATAACCGTGCAGAGAGGATGGTTAAGTCGTTTGTGATGGGACGCAAAGCCTGGTTATTCAGCAAAATGAAAAGCGGAGCGAGAATGAGCTCGATTTACTACAGCTTAGTGGAGAGCGCAAAATTAAACCGTCTGGATATTCATCTTTATCTGGAGTACGTGTTAACCCAGATCCAGGAACATCCGGATAGTTTTGATGTCCAAGCGCTTCTGCCTTATTCCAATCAGCTGCCGGATTTCGTTCGGATCCGTTAATCGATTGAATCCCTATGGATTACTCTTAGAGTACCACAGAGATTCGTCTTTTTGTATATGGGTTGTATTTGACGCTTACCATAGAAACACCTCCTGAAAAGTGAATGGGTAACGGGATCAGTTTCCTCATTGTCGATTCAATCTCCTGAGGGTTAAACGAACGCGATGAAAAGGATATCGGCTCTACCTACTTAAATCGAACGGCTGCAATGAGTGGCTGACGGACTGGCTTTTCGACGAACGTATACACGCAGTACAGTTCTAGGAGAAAAACGTCACACCATCACCACTGCATTATACAGCTTGAACAACGAGAGGATCAAATCATGACTGGTTGCCATTATTTCCGGTTCCAATATTATATTAGGAAGAGATTCTTGTGGATTACAGGTTGCTAAATACTTTTCGCATCACGGCAACTATCGTGCTGATCATAGATTATGAGAATTCCATTAACGCTTTAGATTGACTGATTTTTTAGTTATAAAGTATTCGTGTTTATCACTGAAAAAAGTCATTAATTCTTATGAAGGTGTTATTCATAAATGCCAATCATTCTTCTTTCTCTAACTCTCTATGTTTTTCCCAAAATGAAATTACTTTATTCTTTGACTTCTATTTTGCATTAATTTAATTATTTATCCTCCGTAAATTCTTCCTTATTTATGCTATTATTTAAATTAATCTTCATTATGACATAAAGTATTATTAAAGATAATACAGCAATTAAACCGCATATAACTAATATTATTACTATGAATTGTATAATTATATTCAAATTTTTGACTTTTAGTAAATCAAACAGAAATTTACAAAAATACAAAAAACATAAATATATTAAAATAGAAAATATTTTCTTTAATATACTCTTAATAAACGAATCATTTAAAACTTTTTTTGAAACAATATATACTTCATTTATTAATTTTGGTATATAATAAGAAATTATTGTTCCTAATAGCAAACCTGTAATTCCCAAGTTTCTCACTAAGAGAATAGAAATTAAGAAATTAGTGAATACGGAAATTATTATTCCGTAAGATTTCTCTTTAAATCTACCTGCTGAATTTAAATAATTATTCTCATTCACACTTAAAATTTTATAAAAAACAATTAAAGAAAACATAAATATGCAATATTTAGATAACACATACGAGCTATTGCCTCCGCTCATAAAATAAAATACAAATTTATCAGCACAAAAATAGAAACAACTAGAGACTAATAAAGAAAGGAAAAAAATTAAAGCTTGGCATAGATAAAAAAACCTCACAGCATTTTTTTTAGAATTACACAATAAATTACCTATCACACTTTCCATTGTTGTAAGTGCATTAATCAAAATTAAATCCAAAGAATCAATAATATACTGATATGCTTTATACACACTAATACTCGCTAAGCTCCCAGATATTCCTAATAATTGAACGTCTAATTGTGCGTTAATCTGATTAGCAACTCTTTCTACAACCACATATTTTGCATTTTGAAATTTTATTATTTCATTGGGAATGATTTTTTCATATTTAATGATATATTTTTTTTCAACAATATAATAAAGAAATGTTGTTAAAAATGATATAGATATTTCTATAAAAAAAACACAGTATATACTTCTATATACATTTATAAGAACTAGTATAAGTAAACATTTAATTATTTCCGCAACATAGTAAATCCCCCAATTAATATAATCTTTTTGAATTGAATTTACAAAGTACCGTAAGTAACTAATCCTATATGTAAGGATAATTGGCAATGAGTAAAGTACAAATATAATGACTAAATCAGTTATAGGAATTTCATGAGTTGAATTACCCACTACTAATAGAGGAAGAAAAATGAAGAAAAAAATAATAGATATATTTGAAGCTCTCCTAAAATATCGTTTAGCTGAATAAATTAAATTTGATACGGTTTGTAAATCTCCATCAAATAAAGGATTATACAACATTGTTTTATATACTTGACCAACTCCTATGTCAATTAACTGAAAGTAGTGTGCTAATTGCAACATATATAAATACAAACCATTAATTTCAGATCCACATATTATTATTATATACCTAACTTTAATAAAACCAACGACAGCTAAAATCAGCCCAGGAATAAGAGTATATCTCAAATTTTTTAATGCCTTTTTCTTATAATTCATATTTACCTCCATTTACGCAAAATACACATTCACAAATATTGTGTGACAGCAAACTCAACCGTGCTACTTTCATATTTAATCACTTCAGCCTAACAATTTCTCAAAAACCGAAAAAAGATTTATTAAAGATGTAAAATTTTCTTTAATTCAGTTATGTCTGTAATTACAATTCATTCATATAATTTAGATAAGAAGAAATATAATGAAATTAATACACATAATATACTGAAATCTAATTTAATCACTAACTGTGTAATTTTAATATGAAAGAGATTATAAATCATTATTACGGTATTTCAGAAAATAAATATGACATTAAAAATAACTTAAAACTTGTTAAAAACTTTTATAATATTTCTATCGATCATTCAAGCGACATTTTAAGCCAATATAAATTAACCAAATCTAGAAACCAAATACGTTTATAATTCGTTTCAAGACTTATCAAATCCTAAAAATTGACGTTCTGCAGAAAGTATATTATATTCTAGAATTTCATTGTCAATATAATTATATTTATAAATAAATTTCAAATTTTCGTCAATTGATTCTATAGTAATTGAATTTCTGAAAAAAGTCTTAGCATATTCATTAATCTTCTTACTATAGCTAATACAGATAAAATTTTTCCTCATCAAGGCTGCTAAAATCATGCTATGAAATCTAGTACATATAAGGAGTTCCGCTTGCTCAATTACTTTCAACATTTTTTTGTAATCCCCATTATAATTAACTACAAAAATTTTCTCGTTTTTAAGTTCATCTGCTAAATAATTACAAAACAAGTCATCACCCTCAAAATCACAAAAAGATAATAAGTTTATTGTATAACCTAATTTTGCAAAGTACATAACAGCTTGTTTACAATAATTTATATAACTTGTATGAGATTTAATTTGTGAAATATTCTTGGGATTTATAATTGAAAATGCTATTGTTTTATTTGTAAACTCAGTCTTAGTATAGTTTAAACCAAAAACAACATCACTTTCTAATCGTATATTATTTAGATCTGAAAACAAGTTATAACTATACCTATCGCGAAAACATACATCATCCATTTTTAACATAAATTTTTTATAGCATATTAAAAAATTTGGATCATTATATGGCCCAAAATTTGATCCTATAATAAATTTTTTACTTTTGTGATGGAATAATATAAGAAGTCTACGTAGCATATACAAAAACTTCCAAGATTTACTCTCAATAAAAATAGAACCACCCAACCATATTATAGACTCAAATTGACTAAAAATAATATAAGGAATTGTTATTAGGATAAAAAACAAATTATAAAGTTTAAGTGGATGTAAATTAGGAAAATTTAGAAAATTATTTTCTATATAAGCAGTATAATAAAATTCTTTATTAGGATATTTTTCAGAAATTTTGACTAAAAACAAATCATCACCTAAATTTTTTTTGGAATATGTCAACAATAAAATTTTTTTCATATAAACCCCCATAACCTGCAAAGTATAATATACAAACTATTTGTTGTATCGATGGATATAATGTCATGTAATACTTAATCCATGAAAAATATATAATTCGTAATTCCGTAAATTCTTAATAATCATGTCATCTTTTTAAATACGCTTCATCAATTTCATTGTACATCTCTGACAACTATCAAGATCATTTTTCCTATTTAGAAAAGATCTTCTACGAAAATTCTTCAACTAATTTGACTTTGTGGTATTAGCAGATCAATACCAGTTCTCCAACTCTGATTTTTAAGAAAAACCATTTGATTAATTTTATCATATCTTAAGCAAATAGAACAATCATAGTTAGGAAAGATTCTAAATAAATATCTTCTTGGTGTTCCTCTGTAATATTCTGTATGCGCTCCTCTTTCAAGTCATTTTATAATTGTTATTCTCAATATTGCTCTGACGCTATAGTTTATAATCTATTATAAAAATTCCTATGATGATCATAACTGCAACTATTGTGTTGATTATAAATTGTGAGAATTCCATTAGCGTTTAATGCTGAATAATTCTCTAAAATAATACAAATCCAATCTTCAGACCGAGATATAAAAACACTTTTTTATGAATATTTTGTGATAATGCCCATTTTAAGATTTTTTCTTTATCATTTGTTGTTACATTACTATTTTTCAATGTAAAATATATAGTTAATAAAATTTGCTTAATAATCCATAAATCTTTAACATAATCAACTTCATTAAAAATTTGTATTTTTTCTTCTAGATTTTCAACAAGAAAATCATAATCCATATTTTTAGTTATAGAAGAAATAGATAAATTATAAATTCCTGAAGGTTCATTAACCAAAAATGCATCATATTGACTCAAAACTCTTAAATAAATAGAAGAATCATTCATTCTTTTCATGTTTTCAAATCCTGTTTCTTCCATAGCAACTTTTGAAAATATAGCATTAAAAGTAGATAGTGGCTTTGAATATAGTGTTTGGAAATGTTTAAAATAACTTTTTCCACTAATTAAACCAACTTTATTGAGCTTTCGATGTTTTAACTTGTTTTCTTCTGCAGAAAATATATATGATGAAGTTCCATACATACCTATATTATATTTACTAAAAGCTGTAATAGCATTTTGGAAATAATTTGGATTAGTAAGATAATCATCATCATCTAAAAACATAATATAGTCACCTTGCGCTAGCAAATAGCCATTATGTTTGTTAACACCTCTTCCTAAATTTTGTTTATTTTTTATATAAATAATCTTATTATTATTTTTATATTTCTTCATTACTTCATTCGTATTATCTGTTGAACAATTATCCATGACTACAATCTCATAATTATCATAAGTTTGTATAAATACACTTTCTATAGTTTTACTAAGAGAATATGCCCTGTTGTAAGTTGTAATTATAACACTTATCAATTTTAATTGTTGAGTAGAATTCATTATATCAAATACCTCCTCTAAATCACTTTATTAATTATCACACACCCGTCTAGAACTTAAATTTTATCCACCGTCCATAATGTCAACAACTATATACTTTAATTTTTATCTGTTCAATAATCCATAAAGTTAGACTTTATCAAAAATATTTCTCTCTTTGAAACTAACATAATCAAATTTTTTTAGCCTGTAAAATCACTTAAATCAAAGCTCCGACACTAAATTAGAGTTTTCCTAAACTTCATTATTTATTATATCAAATAGATAATAAAAGCTCTCTTTACTAATCTTTATAATAGTTCTTTCTATCATGTTTAATAATTTCTGGATAATTTTTATAGCAATAGCTCATATCAACCCTTCCACTAATACCATTCACATAGCCACTATTTGTATACTGCCACATTTCATAATGACCTTGATAACCAACATATCCCCGCCAATCCGCAATCCATACATCATAGTAATTAATTTGATTAGAATTCATCCACAAAGCATTATTGGCAAAGTTAGTATAAGTATAAATTCCAGCATAATAACCATGCATGGACAACATCCCCAATGCGTACTCTAACAAATACGTATTCCAGCTCGGCTCAAAATTAAAGAATGAAGAATCTTCAATATCAACATAAACCGGATAATCAAGGACGATGCCATAATTATATTCTAAATCTTTCAAAGCTTCAAACAAAAGTGATAATTCCGCAATAATATTATCGGTACTTTTAGAATATGTGTAATAATATGCGCCAACTTTAATGCCTGCTTTTCTTGCATTTATCACATTAGTCTTAAAATAGGGATCTATATAAACACCATTGGTATTTTCAGACATCGCGCGAATAATCGCAAAATCAACACCAGATGCTTTTACAGCCTGCCAATTAATATACCCTTGGTATTTCGATACATCCACACCCCATTTCCGATAGGTAACATAAACAGTACAAGTTACTTGATAACCCGTAATCGTTGTTGCACGAATTGTAGTTTGACCTTCATTGACACCCGTAATAACCCCACTGGAATTTACCTGTGCAATCGACGCATCATCACTGGTCCAAGTAATATTTCTCAACCGGCTGTCTGTATTCGAAGGAACAAAGGAGGCAGACAGCTTCAGTGTTTTGCCCACAAGGATATTTGCCTCGGTCATATTCAGCTTAATCACCTGCGGTTCAACGATATTCGCCGCATACACCGTCAGACTGAGCGTTCCTAACCGCTGCCCTTCTCCTTTGGCATACACTAGAATCGTTCCCGCTCCCTTCAGCGTGACTCTTCCATTCTCATCAACACTGGCCAGACTCTCATTCCCGCTGTACCATACCACTTTCGCTTCTTGCTCGCCATCCCAAGCTTTCAGTTCTATCGTTTCGCCTACCTTGTAATACACCCGATCCGCGCCGGTAATCGTCAGCGTTTCCTTTGCGCTGTAGCTCCCTGTGTTCGCGTTCGACGCCAGCTTCACTGTTATCTGGAATGTTGAATATGTCTTCGTGTTCTCCGCCATGTCTTCATACTTCACCTTGAACTTCAGCGTCTGACTGCTTCCTGCTTTCAATCCGCTTCCATCCTTCAGCTCAATGGCGATTCCATAGCTCCCGTCTTCTTTCTTGACTAACTCATAATCAAACGCCGCTTCCTGAACCGCTGTCCCCATCAGCTCCAGCCCTTCGATCTTCGCTGCCTGATTACTCGTCAGGCTGATTCCAACCTCCTGCCGGCTGATCTCGCCTGTGACATTACTGTACATCGTCAGCGTACTTGTGTTTAGCTTGATCCCTGGATAGCTCTGTACCGTCTTTACTTTTACTGTATTATAGAATTCCTCTCCGGTTCGCTTCCCTACCCCTTTGAGACTCAGCTCATACGTTTTATCCGTTTCCAGCTTCGCTCCGCTTTTCGCCCGGATCTCAATCTTCCCTGCTTCGTTCAGCTTCACTTCAAAGTGTTCTGCTTCCGCCCCGATCAGTTCAATCGTTCCAACGGTATCCGCCTGATTTGTAATGCTCGGCGTCACTGTCGCATAGCTGCTTTCCCGGGTCAACAGATTGATATTTCCTGATGCACTCAGATTCATCATCACTGCGCTGCCATTCACTTTCACACTGATCGTGATCTTCGGCAGTTCTTTTCCCTTTTCATCCTTTGGGATAAAGCTATAACTGTAACTTCCAGCTTTCACTGTACTGTCCAACAGTCTCGCTTTAATCTTTCCCGCTTCATAGATTACTTCGATCTGATCCGTATTCTCATTCTTTACGCTTGGCTCTAAAACCTGCTTCTCCTGAGATAATCCCAGGTTCGTCAGATTCATCGCCACTTCGCTTTCATCATTCAGCTTCAAATAACTGTTGTATAGCGTCAGGCTCGTTTTCTTCGCGCTCGCTTTCGGTGCCGCGGTACTCTTTGTCACACTCAGACTGAATCTCAGAACTTCCGTCCAGTTCGTTCCCTGGACTACGACATTGATCTTTCCGCCTTCGCCCGTCAGCTTCAGCCAGATCTTCCCATTCTCTGTTCTGATCCCTTCCGCCGCGTTTCCGCTGACCGGCTCCATTCCGATCGTCAAACCTTCTAAATCCACAGCCTGCTTCGTTTTAGTATCCAACAGTTCCAGTCCGATTTCCTTTTCTCCATAGTTCGGATTCACCGTGAGGTTACTCTTTTCTAAAGCATAACCCGGCTTCGTCGTCACCGTTGGTATCGTCACCTTTACGCTGACTGGTTCTTCATATTCCTCATACTGGATCACTAACATCCCGCTCAGGTTCAGTTTCCCGTTCGCTTCTTTTTCCAGGCCTCTGACCTGAATCTTTCCCATCTCATCGATCTGGAAATTCCGCTCAAACGCTTCCGATCCTTCCAGCTTCATCGTTCTGACTGTATTCCCTTTATGATCAATCGTCAGTTGAATCTCTCCCCGATTGTAGAACAGATTCAGCTTCTCATTCCATTTTACACCTGGACTTACATTACTTCTCGCGACCTTGATCGTTATTGGATACTCATAGCTTCCATATTTCGTTTCCAGCCGCAGCGTACTTTTATAACTTCCGTTTTTCACCGTCTTATCCAACAGGCAGATTTCCCCTGTCTGCTTCGCTTCAAACCGCGTTGAAAGCTCGCCGTTTTCCATCAGCTTCACTTCCGTAATTTCATTATCATACGCCGGATACAGCTGGATGACTTCTCCCCCTGTTTTCGCCGGATTCAGCGTCACCGTATTCGTACTGATCCGCGGCTCATAGTCCCGGATCCTGACAGTGACCCTCGCTTGCTTCTTATACAGATCATTCGCCGTTGCGGTAATTGTCACTGTTCCCGCCTGCTTCAGTGTCAGAATTACTTTCCCATTTTTTACTGTGATGGCCGCTGCCTGACTGTCTGTCGTACTCCAGTTCAGCTTCGTCGCCGATAGGTTTCCTAAGCTGTCCAGCGCCTCCCCGTTCAATTCCAGTTCTATTCCGTTTTTAATATTCCGCACGTCCCGGGCATCCAACGTCAGCTGCTTCAAGATCCCGTTTTCTTCTATACTGCTTACCAGCGGATTCGTTGTTTTCATTGTGATCCGGATCTCTCCCACCTGGCGGGCGATAACCTTCACGCTCATCGTCACCTTCCGCTTCGCCGGATCATCCTTCACTGCCGCTGTTATCGTCGTGGTCCCTAAGCCGATCGCTTTCAGTTTCCCGGCTTCATCGATTACGGCGACCTTCGGATTACTGCTTGTCAGCGTTACCCTGTCGTTTACCTCTTCCTGTCCGATCGATCCCACAACCCGGATCTGGCGTTCTTCCCCTATTTCCAGTCCTTGACTCTGATAATCTTCGACACGAATACTTAATTTCGAATTAACATCAATACTATAAACGGTAACTGACAGTGTAGAAGAAATACCGTTCATCATCGCTGTTAATTTCGTAATTCCCGGTTTCTTCCCAGTGATTTCCAAATTTTCTTCATCCAAATCCAAAATAGAAGGATCCGCAATATTCCAAATAATTTGATCTTCAACATTACGATCAAGATGGAGCTTCGTTGGTTCATTTACTAACAATTTATTATTATCCAACGATATCTTTAATATGCTTTTTAGAACTTTGATTGTATAAGTTTGTGATTCATCTGGATATTTAGCGGTAATTTTAACAGTGCCTGCCGCTTTAAAGGTCAATAATCCATTAGTGTCAATAGAGGCAATAGACGAATTACTGCTGCTCCATTTTATTATTTCATTATCGTTAAGCGTTTCCAGTTGAATTTTCTGGCCTGTATAGTAAAGATTTTCTCCCTCCTGTGTGAAAATTCCAGCTTTTTCAATTTGTACCTCACCTTTCCAGAGAGCATAGCCAAAAGAAGATATCGTAAACTGATAGGTTCCTTTCTTCAAATTTTGCTTAACTATTTGCGAATAGGGAACAAGAATAAAATCCTCCGCAGTAGTATAAGTTAAATGAAATTCTTTTCCTGATTCAGAATATAGACTAACCCCTGTGATTTGCTGCCTATAATCAGAATTCTCTGTGGTTAAAACCAAATCTCCATTTTCTCTCTGTTTTAACGATAAGTTCTGCGGAAGTTCTTCAGCCCCGAAATTTAATAGGATATCCCCATGAAAGCTCTGGTAATGCAAGGAATCGAAAGTAATTTGATAATTTCCTTTTAATATTCCCAATTCAAGCAGCCGATTAAAATTCATAACCAGCTGATGTTTATCATTCATCTGAAATTCTTCTGTCAGAGCATATTCTTCAATTCCATTCGTAAACAGGATACTGTTTGATCCATGACCCAATAGATTTTCTTTCCAGAAAGCATCCTTCGTCGTAATTAGAAGATCGCCATTTTTAGCTTGTTCCACTGTCAAATCTTCCGGCAGTTCAATTTCACCGAGTACTCTTATCGTTTTCTCTATTTTTACATCATCAATTTCTGCAGATAGAACGGTATATCCAGGTTTTAGAGTCTGAATTATCCCATGATCGGAAGTTCCACTAATCGTAAGCACAGCTTCGTTGGAAGACGCCCAGTGAATTTCCCGGTTTCCCCAATCCTGCGGCTGGATATTTACGTATATATCCTCAGATATCCCTGCTTCATATTCATTTTTAATATTATTAAACGTCAGAGAGGTCACTGCTGAATCGACATGAACTTCAATTATTTTTTCAAGTCTCGGATTTTCAGCGGGAATAATATGAACCCTGGTCGTTCCGGAATGATTTCCAGTGATTTTGCCAAAATCGTCGATACTGGCTATCCCCTCGTCTTCAGAATAATAACTTAACCGTTGATCAGAAGCGTCAGCGGGTTGAATTGCGACTGATAAAGAATGTTCTTTCCCTGTGATCAAACTTATATTGTCACTTTCAATGGCAGTTACCGGTTTATAGTAATGTGATTCCTTCATAAGCCGTACTGCCTGATTAAATTCCTCCGCCTCCTGAACTTCATCATCCCAATAACGAATCTGTCCGTCTGGATCAGCTATAATCAGCAACGGATATTGAATATCTCCTGTGTTCAGAATTTGCATATACTGCCGCATCAGACTCCCAGAATCAGAAAAAGCTGCAAAATCAGACAACCCTTCTTGCTCTAAAAAATGATTTACTTCCTCATCTGAAGTTTGGTTTACTTCAAATAAAAACACTTGCACATAAGGATAAGCTTGGACCGCACTGGCTTTTAATTCTTCTAAAGTGATCTGACAGTTGCCGCAGTCTTTGCTGAAAAATAAATAAACTCTCGACTTGCCTGCCAACTGATCATAGTTAAAAATTTCTCCTGCTGTTGTCGTTAAACTTCCAAAATTCAGATCCTGTATATAGGTGGGCTGTTCCTCAACTTCCTGTCCATAAGACAAGGAAGCCATTGGAAACTGGACATTGAACGCTTCGGTTTTATATTTTTCTTTTCGATAATGATCCGCAAATGCATTATCTGATTTTAAATAATATTGATAGTTTCCCTCCATTCCCGCATCCCAGGTCGCGTCTAAGTTATACCAGAGGCCGCCGATGCTCACGATGTTCCAGGCATGATTTCCACCGGTAATAATCCTTGTTTTTAAGCCGGCTGCGGAAAGCATCCGATACATTAGGAGAGCATACCCCTGACAAACAGCGGTATGATTAATCAGCGCGTTATAGGCGTCATATTTAGAATACGTATAATCGTAGCTGACATGAGAGGTTAGGTCAGTTTACAAGGAACTACACGCAGACCACGAAACGGGGGCTGCTGACAACAAATAAAGGCTGAGTATCAAGCACCGGGAAAGTGCGGGATATTCAGCCTGTTTTGTTGTCAGGGGTTTCCAAAGGGGCTTGCCCCTTGGCACACGACTTTGCTCGCAAAGTGTAGTGTGTTATACGCTCTGTCGGCGTTGCCGTGAAAATGCCGTTGCCGCCGGAGAGGGCAAGGGCATTTGAAG
>QFCE01002744.1_pt1 | contig 40788 bp, 51 predicted proteins | sample 5346091 | NCBI WGS metagenome assembly QFCE01 (sample SAMN09062252, study PRJNA434731) | Human gut metagenome, whole genome shotgun sequencing project. | isolation source: stool timepoint A chromium assembly | host: Homo sapiens | collected 2015 | reverse complement strand
CATGGCACAATTAAGCAAAGCCCTATTCAGCAGCACAAAGGAAGACTGGGCGACACCACAGGACTTTTTCGACAAACTGGACGAAGAATTTCACTTCGATCTGGATCCTTGCGCAGACGCAGAAAACGCGAAGTGCAAGGAATATTTCACAAAAGAGGAAAACGGACTTTTGAAGGATTGGGGGGGCGTCGCGTCTTCTGCAATCCACCATACGGCCGAACATCAACGGGCGAATGGATCCGGAAGTGTTACGAAGAAGCGAAGAAGCCCGGAACGGTTGTCGTTGTACTTATTCCGGCGCGAACTGACACAAGGTTTTTTCACGATTACATATACCACAAAGCGGAAATTCGCTTCATTAAAGGCCGTCTGAAATTCGGCGGCTGCAAGGACGCGGCGCCGTTCCCGTCTATGGTGGTTATTTTCGGAAAGGAAAGAGAGCATGAAGAGACAGAACACGCCGGCAGAAGAGGAACCGGCAAAGAAGAAGCGTAGACGCAGGGCCACAGATCCAAAAACAGGCCTTACCGTATTCGAGCCGAACACGGTTTATTTTAACGATTATCTGGAAACATACATAGGCGCAAAATGGCAGGCGATAAAAAACAGCCTTTACGACGCAGGTTATCAGGCCTTAGAAGTAAGCCGGTACCGTGACGGCCTTCTGGACGACTTCAACCGTATTTGTGCCGAAAATAATTATCATGGCATTGTTTAAGAGACAGAAAGGAGATCTAACCATGAGTGACGTTGTAAAACGCGACCTTTACGGACTTATCGACAAGGAACTGGAAGCAGCAAACCAGAAGTTCCCGCTTTTTAATTCCACACATGAAGCCTTCGCGGTAATTCTGGAAGAAGCAGAGGAAGCAAAGGAAGAAGCGGGAAACCTTGATATTTTAATGAATAATTTCTGGATCAGCGTGAAAGAAAACCACGATCCGGAAGCACTGCACGAAGAATTAACAGGCATTTATAAAACGGCCCTTGATCTGGCCGTGGAAGCGATACAAACCGCAGCCATGGCCCGGAAAGGCATTATTAGCAGTATAGACCTTCGGGCCGTGGATCAATGCTTATCAGAGACAGAAAGGCGGGGTGAATTATGAACCAGAGAAAAGCGATCGAAGCAGCACTGGCAGAAATGGGGATCACAAATGAAACACAGCTAAACGACGCGATCCGAAACATGAAGCCGCTTAACCTGTCTTTGATGGCAGAACGGCAGCAGGAAAGGAAGGCGAGTTAATGGACCTTAAAGGAAATCAGGTAATAGCCGTAGACTTTGACGGGACACTTTGCAAGCAGGCGTGGCCGGAGATTGGAGAGGAAAACGAGATCCTGATCGAACACCTGAAAGAACAGCAGGCAGCAGGCGCCCGCCTGATCTTGTGGACCAACAGAGAAGGCGACCTTCTGGAAGAAGCGGTGGAGTGGTGCAAAGCCAGCGGTCTGACATTCGACACAGTAAACGCGAACCTTCCGGAACTGATCAACCTATACAAGAACGACTGCAGGAAGATAAACGCCGACATTTACATAGACGACAAGGCAGTGAACCCGGTTCCGTACAGACACGCGGCCGGAATGTTCGGTTTCAACCCATACGCAAACCCGATCGACAAGGCAGAATTTGAGAAAAGGAGATCTAACCATGTGGAAAAGAATTAAAAGAGCAATCAGGATCGCAAGAAGAAACAGCAAGGCCAGAAGACAGAGAAAGAGAACAAGCGAAATTCTTCTGGCAGTATTCACCTTGACAAATTGCGGGACGCTGCAGGAATTGGAATATCGCACCGGATATTATGCAGGAACCGCGGATCAGGCGGCAGCAGTCGGAGAAATTACCAGAGAACAGCGCGGCCAGATCTTACGGGTTCTTCATTATATCAGCGCGGGGGAACGTGAAAGACTTGAAAATGAGTAACAAAAAAACGGGCTTGAAAGGCGGGGGCCTTTTCAAGTCCGTTCATTGGAAATCTAACCTAAAATCATTATATCAGAAAGGCGGGGAAAGTCAATGGTAAAAACACATGAGAAAAGCCGCATTTATGCAGTAGTGGGAACGGACAATGTAAAGAACATTGGAAAGGTTGTTTTACAGATGGAAGCAACGGGGCAGATAAGCGGCGGCTATCTTATATATTTAGTCGAAACCGTGGCCGCGGAAGACTACGACCGCACAACAGCAGAAGGAAGGGCGACAGCAGCAGAAAAGGAACTGAAAGAGTATAAAGAAGCCTTTTCCGAGACAACGGACAACCTGAACGCAGAAAAAGAAGCACTGGAAGAACTACTGGAACAGGAGCGAGACGCGGGCCGCAATTACAGAAGGAGACTTGACGAAGCGGCACAGAAAAACGCCGAACTTTACAAGGCCCTTGCAGAGTGCCGCCGGATCTTCGTAGAGTTACCGCCAGAAATAGAAAGATTATTGAACGACAAAGAAGGAGAAAAAGACCATGGTTACACTTGCACAATTTAGAGAAATCACAGAAGGCCTTCCGGGAGATTTTGAGATCCGGATCGAAGCGTGTTTCACGCCAGAGGGAAACAAGACGGCGCCGTGTTTTGAAATGATGTATTCCAAAGAAACGAAGGAAGTTGTTCTTCTTCCGGAAGCGGTGCATATTAACGACGGCGAAACAGGCCTGACAGTGAAGCACGAAGAAAAGCCACGAAAGGCAGCAACAAAATAAAGAACAAGTGTTCTATTAAATGAAAGCCCGGACGCAAAAATAGAAGCGGCCGGGCAATTCAGCAGCAGGAAGAAAACGGCAGCAGTCGAACAGACTTTCTTCTTATATATAAAGTATTTTCCTTTACCGTCCTTGTAATGGGTATTAGCAAATCGACGAAGTATATATTTTTATATTTTAAGATCCGGATCCGTAGAGGGAAGGGAGAAGGAGAAGGCGGGGGAACATGAAAAGAAAGACATTCGATAATTACGACTATGAAGAAGCGTTCCCGGTGGAACTGGATCGCGACATACAGAAAAAAGCAAGAAAGAATTTTGAGAAGGAACACCCGCTGCAGGTTCCGGACTATGAAGAACAGTGGAAAGAGCAGCAGGAGAAACTAAAAGAATGGGAACTGGAACGGCTACTGAAAGAAGGGAAGGTGGAAAGCCTTTACAGAACCACCACCACGAAGGCGAAGAACCTTCAAAGCGGATCGGAATTACTGGAAGCGCAGATCTACCCGTCATTTTGTAATAAAGCGGACGTTCCACACACGAAGAAAGGCAGGGAAAGCAAACCTTCACAAAAAAATCTGAATGACAAAAATTCAAGGCGCTATTTTATACGCCTTGCAAATATAAATTTCGGTGAAAACGATCTATGGTGTACGTTCACATGGGACAAAGAACACGTTCCGGCAGACGAAGCGGCAGCCGATCGAGATATAGCGAACTTCATTCGCAAGATCAATTACAGACAGAAAAAGGCGGGCCGTGAAAATATCAAGTATTTAATTATTCCGGTGGTAGACGGAGCAGAACACCCACACGTCCACATTATCATGACAGGGCAGGGGATAAACCGGGACGAATTAGAAGGATTGTGGACAAAAGGGGAAAGATCCAACACCCGCCGCATAAAGCCAGACAAAGACTTTCTTCTTTCGGGTGTTGCTACATACATGATGAACAACCGGAAGGGGAAGAGAAAATGGAGAGGTTCAAAGAACCTTGTAAAGCCGAAAGAACCTACCAGAAGTTATTCAAAGTTCAAAAAAAGGACCGTTGAGCGCATGGCCCACGATTACGAAACACTAAAAGCAGAAATGGAAAAGGCCTATCCGGGTTATAAATTCCTTGACGCCGAAGTGAAATACAACGGAGTTACGGCAGCCTTTTACATATACGCCCGCATGGTGCGGAATTGAAACGAAAGGAGAAAAGAAAAATGAACCTTGCAAACATGAAACGTTCCGAGACAACGGAACAGATCGGCCTTATAAACTGGGCCAGAGCGAACGAAGAATACGTTCCGGAATTACGACTTCTTCACCACATACCAAACGAAGGGATCCGGACAAATGGGCCGGTATTGAAGGCGGCAGGAATGAAAACAGGCGTTCCGGATCTATCTTTACCGGTTCCGCGCCGCGGTTTTCATGGCCTGTATATCGAAATGAAATTCGGGCAAGGGAAGACCACAAAAGCACAAGAAGAATTTATGGCGCTTCTTCGGGAACAGGGATATAAAACGGCGGTGGCATACGGAGCAGAGCAGGCCCGCGAAGTGATCCGGCATTATCTGGCACGCGGGGAAGGGTTCGATCTGGTAAATTGCGAACACGCTTTCAAAATGTGCGGATATTGCGAAGGTGTGGCCGTGGACTGGGCGCCGTGTGAAAAGTGCCAGTTCTTCAAAGCGAACAAAGAGAGGGGGAAGAAATAATGTTCTTCAAAAAAACGGTACTGAAAAGAATGTTGAAATCAGCATACACAGGCGCAGGCCTTACGGTGGGACATACGCCGGAAACAGACGAAGAGGAAGAAGGCTATTACCTTTCTTCTGGTTGGTGGGTTTTATGGTTTAATGCGGGAATGTTCCCGAAAGAAGCCAAAGCGGCCGTTATTGAATTATGCGGCGAACTTCCGGCAGTCGGTGAAGTATTCAAAGCAGAAAAAGACTTCGGGAACCAGTACGAAATTGAACAGAAAGAGATCTTCAATCTTCCGGAAGCCTTCAAACGTTGCACGATAGATTATAGAGTAACGAACATCATGCAGCAGCAGGGGAAGACATTGATCCGGATCTTACAGGCAGAAGAAGGCCGGAACGTTTGCGCGGTGTCAGAAGTATTTCTGGATCTGATCGACCTGAAATCTATTGACTACGAAAACGGAGAAACGGAGCCGATCGGACCGTGTGCAATAAGTCCGGAAGCCCCGTTCGTGTACTGGGGGAATGATTGTTGTTATCTTATGGCAGGAAGAAGAACTTCGGACGGAGAAGCAGAAGCAGAGTTCTGGAAGTACCTTGAAGGCACAGAGATAGTATAAGCACACAAGGAAAGGGGGCCGCCACGGTTGGCGCACACGATAGACGAAGATACAAAGAAAATAGTAAAAGCGATCGTTCACAGCGACCAGAAGCGGCAGAGCAGGAGCAGGGCGGGCAAACACACAGACTTCGACCGAAAGGCAGCGGAAGCGATAAAGGCAGCGAAAAAGGAATTGCCACTGGAAGGAACAGATCCAGAGGTCCGGCGCCACATTATCGACAAACTATACACAAGCCTGTTATATAACACACCTTGGGAGTTGTTGGGGGAAACGTATTGTTGCCGCCGGTTATTCTACGAATACCGGAAGGAGTTCTGTTATCTGATAGCGGTACACATGGAGATCATAGAACCAGAAGGCGGCAGCAGGCAGCAGGCGCCCGGAAAGTAGGTCAGAAAAGGCCGGCGCCGTTGGATAGAATGAAAGAAGGTGAACGAATGGCGAAAGAATGGACGAACGGTTTTTATGCGTCGAAGCAGTGGAGAAAGACACGCGACGCATATTACCGGTTCCAGTGCGGCAGGTGTGAACGTTGCATGGCCGAAGTTCTGACCGGAGCGCGAAGGGTTGAAGACATCAACCCCGGAATAATAGTTCACCACAAAAAAGAATTGACGCCGGAGAACATAAACGATCCGGCAGTGGCGCTGTCCTTCGATAACTTGGAACTGTTATGTGATGAACACCACAACAGGCAGCACAAGGCGAAGGCGAAGCGCTACACGTTCGACGCAAAAGGAAATTTGATCGAAAGCAAATAAAATATTTTTCCATTCCACGAACCCCACCCCCCCCGGTATTTCTATTTCGGACCTTCCAAAGAGAACCGAGGGAGTGAGGTCAAAAAAACTCTGCAAGTCGCGCGCACATAGAAGGGGGGTTAAAATATGCCAGAAAATACGACGACAACGAAAAACAAACCACAAAAAAGAACTAATTATCTGACAGAAGGAAGGATAAAGAAAGAGAAAGCAAAACTTTCTGAAATGTTCGCGGGGATCGAAGACGAGGACCGACGAACCCTTGTAAATTCAGTGATTGACGAAGCGGCCTTCCTGAAAGTCGCACTTCTGCAGGCCAAAACAGAATTGAAAAAAGAAGGCCTGACAACCGAAACGAAAAACGCTTCGCAGAAATTCATAAAAGCCCACCCTTCAACGGCAATTTATGAAAAATACGCGCGGCAATATACCCAAATTATTAACCAGTTGATCGAATATTTACCGCCAAAAGAGAAGAAAAAAGTTTCAAAATTGGCGGCGCTTCGTGATGAATAAGCAGGCACACAATTATATTTTTGAATACCACGACGCGATCGCGTCGGGACGTATTCGGGCCGGTAAATGGATCAAAGCGATCTATAAAATTCTGGTTGAGGGTATCAAGAACGGGGAATGGGTTTTCGACCAAAAGAAGGCAAACAAGGCGATCAAGTTCATAGAAAACTACTGTCACCATTCGGAAGGCAGAAACGACCTTCTAAAGTTGGAATTGTGGCAGAAAGCGATCGTTTCCGCGATCTTCGGTATTCTGGACAAAAACACCGGGTACCGGCAATTCAGGGAAGTTTTTCTGGTGGTTGCAAGAAAGAACGGTAAAACCCTATTCGCCGCCGCGATCATGGCATACATGGCATATATAGACGGAGAATACGGCGCGAAACTGTACTGTCTGGCCCCGAAATTGGAACAGGCAGATCTTGCATACGACGCATTTTACCAGATCGTGCAGCAGGACGAAGAACTTTCCGAGATTAGCAAGAAACGCCGTTCGGATATTTATATTCAGGAGTTCAACACGACCATAAAGAAGATCGCGTTCAACTCTAAAAAGTCCGACGGTTTCAACCCGCATTTTGTACTAAACGACGAAATGGAAGCGTGGCCGGGCGATCAGGGCTTGAAACAATACGACGTTATGGCGTCGGCACTGGGAGCCAGAAAACAACCGCTTATTTTGTCAACGTCAACGGCGGGCTATGAGAACGACGGAATTTACGACGAACTTATGAAGCGATCAACGGCGTTCCTGAAAGGCAGAGGAAAGGGCGACACAGAAAAACGCCTTCTTCCGTTCCTGTTTATCATTGACGACGTGGAGAAGTGGGACACCCGCGAAGAATTAGAGAAGTCAAACCCGAACTTGGGCGTTTCCGTATCGTGGGAATACTACGAAGACAAGATCGCCGTTGCAAAGAAATCACTTGCAGCAAAAGCGGAGTTCTTGACGAAGTTCTGTAATATCAAACAAAATTCTTCGATCGCATGGCTTGACTATGTGGACGTAGAAAGGGCAGCAGGACAGCGCTTCACCCTTGAAGACTTCCGCGGGTGCTATTGCGTGGCAGGGATCGACCTTTCCAGAACGACGGACCTTACGGCCGCTTCACTTATTATCGAAAAGGACGGGAAGAACTATGTTATTACAAAATTCTTCATGCCGCGGGAACGCTTCAAAGGTGGCGATCAATGAAGAAAATGTTCCGTATAACATTTTTGAACAACAAGGCTTCCTGAAAATATCCGGAGAACATCAGGTGGACTATAAAGACGTATTTAACTGGTTTATTGAACTTGTGAAGGTTTACAAGATCAAGCCGTTAAAGGTAGGCTATGACCGTTATTGTGCGGGCTATCTGGTGCAGGAAATGAAAGAAGCGGGCTTCCACATGGACGACGTATATCAGGGAACAAACCTTACACCGGTATTACATACCTTTGAAGGCGACTTGAAAGACGGGGCGTACTGTCTGGGCGAAAACAATCTTCTTCGCGCGCACCTTCTGAACGTGGCCGTTGATATTAACATAAACGACAGCCGCATGAAGCCGGTAAAACTGGAAAAGCGCGCACACATAGACGGCGCCGTGTCAATCTTCGACGCGTTGGCCGTGAAAATGAAATTCCACAAAGAGATCGGGAGACAACTTACAAACGCAGCGTAAAAAGAGGGCTTCGGCCTTCTTTTTTGCCGTCTGAAAGTAGGTCAGAATTTCACGATCTTTTTTTGTACGATTGAAGCATGGAAATTTAACCGGAATTACAGGACGAAGAACAGGGGGTGAAGACAAACGGGAATTATAAAAGATTTTTTGAATTATAGGCGCTTCAAGTATAGCCCGATCTTCACGATCCGCGGGGAATATTCAGCCGGGGGCGGTCTGGACGATAGCGACATTATAGGATCTATCGAAAATTGCATAGCGGTAAACGTGGCGAAATTAACGCCGCAGGTTATGAGAAAAGACGCCCGCGGAATGACAATAAAAGACGACTATCTGGCCCGCCTTCTTTCTTTGAGGTGGGCGCCGGAGCTATCAGCATACGACGCACTTTACAAAATGGCGGCGACACTGGTTAGAAAGTCAAACGCCTTCGCGGCGGTGATGTATAACGAGGACTTCACGAAGGTAAAACAGATCGTACCGCTTACGGTGTCTTCCTTCCGGATCTATGAAGACGACGACGGAAATATTTTATTCCGGTTCACTTGGGACTACGACGGGAAAACGTATGTATTGCCATATCAGAGCGTGATCCATATTCGCGCCCGGTTCAGTAAAAAACGCTTTATAGGTACACCACCGGATCAGGCGATACAGACAACCCTTGAATTACTGGACGCCACCGGGCAAGCCTTGAAAAATACCGTGAAAAATTCGGCAAACTTAAAAGGCTACCTGAAATACAACAACTTCGCAGACGAAGACGAACTGAAAAAGAAGGTTCAGGAGTTTCAGGCGGCATACATGAGCGCCGAAAACGACGGCGGCATAGGCGGGCCTTGATAATACAATGGAGTTTCACGAAATCACGCAGAGAACGCCGAACATTCCGACGATACAAAGCCAGTATTTACGTGACAACCTATACCGCTATTACAACGTAAACGAAAACATTTTAATGTCAAAGTTCACAGAAGCGGAGTGGAACGCCTTTTATGAAAGCGTGATCGAGCCGATCGCCCTGCAGTTATCCCTTGAATTTACTTTCAAGTTATTAACGGAGCGCGAACGCGGCTTCGGAAACAAAATCATTTTCACTTCTAACCGGCTGCAATACGCGACGTTACAGACAAGAGCCACGATCGGTTCTACACTGTACGATCGCGGCATTATCACGATCAACGAATACAGGGAACTAATGTATTATGAGCCGATCGAAGACGGTGACGTGAGAATGGTAAGTCTGAACTATGTAAAGGCAGACGATCAAAGCCTTTACCAGACAGGACAGGCAAACGGCGGCGCAGGTCCCGGATCCGGATCCGAAGAACCGCCGGCAGCAGGTGAAGGGCAGCAGGCGGCGACGGCAATTCAAATTTTGAAAATGTTCGTGCCGGTGATTATGAAAGGCGGTGAAAAAAGAAATGCCAACACTTAAAGGTTTTACTTTCAAAAATCAAACGGAGACAAGCGCGGATCTGTATTTCTACGGTGACATTGTTTCCGACTGGTGGGGAGCATGGCAAGACGAAGACCAGTACCCGGACGCGATCAAGAATTTCCTTTCGGAGCAGGAAGGAAAAGATCTGAACGTTTACGTTAATTCCGGCGGCGGTTCCGCATTTGCCGGGATCGCGATCTATAACATGATTAAGCGCCACGCAGCAAAAGCGAACGTGAAAGTCTATGTTGACGGTCTGGCCGGTTCAATCGCTTCGATCCTTGCGTTCGCAGGAAGCGAACCACCGGAAATTCCTTCAAACGCCTTCTTGATGATCCATAACCCGTGGAGTTATTGCGAAGGCAACGCGGAAGATATGCGAAAAATGGCCGACGATCTGGACCAGATCAAAACCGGAATTTTGAACATATACGCCGAACACCTGAAAGAAGGTGTAACAATCGACCAGATCGAAGCGTTAATGGACGCCGAAAGTTGGTTAAATGGGGAAAAAGCCGCGGAATATTTCGAGGTAAAGACCACGGAAGCGAAGGAATACGCGGCAGCAGTCGGGGACTACATGAAGAAAGCCCGCTGCAAGGTCCCGGAAAAATTAAAAATTGCAAAGGACGGACACGATCCGGAGCAGCAGGCGGCAGAAGAAGCGGCCGCGAGAAAAAGACAGGAGATCCGCGATCTTACTGTCAAAGCAATTATGGAAGGAGAATAAAGCATGAAGTATGAAGATCTTGTAAAAATGAGCGTCAAAGAATTAAAAGATCGCCTGAAAGACCTGAACACACAGGCGCAGGCGGCAGCAGGAAAAGACCTTGACGCGCTTCTGGAAGAAGCAACCACGATCACCGGTATTCTGGACGACGTAAAGAACCGCGAGAAGTTGGCCGGTATCGCAAAAGACGCAGAAGGCGGCGCAGAGCCGACCGGCGGCGAAAAAGGCGAGGAAGTGAAGGACAAGGCCAGAGAGGAACGCGGCCAGAACATCAAAGACGGAAAGGCGGTTAAGTTTTCTGCAAAGAAAACATTCGGCGTAAAGAACGCCCTTTCTGTCAGCCAGACCGTAACACCGACACACAGCGCGGCAGATGTGAAAGAAACCTTTAACGACGTTTCTTCCCTTGTGGATCGCGTAACGTCTATCCCGTTAAACGGCGGCGAGACATACCAGAGGGGCTATGTTAAGTCCTACGGCGACGGAGCAGGCGGCACCGCAGAAGGCGGCGACTACAACGCAACAGAACCCGTTTTCGGCTATGTAACGATCGAGAAACAGAAGATCACCGCATACACCGAGGAACCGGAAGAAATGATTAAACTTCCGAACGCAGACTATGACGGCGTAGTGGAAGGATCCGTAACAAAGGCGATCCGTAGATACATGAGCCGCCAGATCTTGATCGGTGACGGAACTTCCGGAAAGTTCAAGGGAATTTTCCACAACCCGACAGAGACAAAAGATCAGGTTATCGATCCGGCAACCGATCTTTCTATGACCGCAGTTGACGACGGAACACTGGACGAAATTATTTATTCTTTCGGCGGCGACGAGGACGTGGAAGACGCTGCAGTTCTGGTTCTGAACAAAAAGGACCTGAAAGCCTTCGCGAAACTTCGCGACAAGCAGGGAAGAAAGGTTTATACCATTGTGAACCATGGAAACACCGGCACGATCGACGGTGTACCGTATGTTATCAATTCCGCTTGTGGAGCAGTCACAGACACACAGACAAAGGCGATCGTTTACTGCATGGCATACGGACCGTTAAGCAACTACGAAATGGCGATCTTTTCTGACATTGACGCCAGAAAGTCCCTTGATTATAAGTTCAAGCAGGGACAGATCGCATACCGCGCGGACATTTTCGCGGGCGGTGCCGTAGCGGCCCACAATGGCTTCATCAGAGTAAAACGCCCGGCGTCAGCGTAAGCAATAACAGGAAAGGCGGCTTCTTATGACGATTGACGAGTTAAAGGCGGCCGCAAAGTTACGAACGCGGAAAATGTCAACGGACGAACTGGACGAAGACGTTTTCCGTTACGTTGACTTTGCACTGGCAGACCTGAAAAGAATAGGTGTCGCGGAAGAATACATGAAAGCCCCGGAAGATCCGTTGATAATTGAAGCCGTTCTAACTTATGTCAAGGCAAATTATAGCATGGACGCAAACCACGAACGGTTAATGAACAGTTACAACATGATCTTAACCAAAATAAAAGGCGGTGAGTACAGATCGACGCAGTAATAACATTGATAGATCAGGGAGAAACCCGCGAAGAAGACGTGAAAGCGAAGGTTTTCGCAACGGTGAACCCGATCGGCCGTGATGAATACGCGGCAGCAGGTGAAAAGGGAATGAAAGCCCGCTATATGTTTGAGGTTTTCGCGAACGAATACACCGGTCAAGACGTCGTTCTGTACGGTTCGGAGCGCTTGACGGTGTACCGGACGTATGGCCCGAAAACAAACGACAAGATCGAAGTGTACGCAGGGCAGAGAGTAGGGAACAGATAGTGGGTATAAAGGTTAGTGAACTTGCGCAGGAATTGGCGCAGGGGCTTAGCGAGTATTCGCAGGAAGTAGCGGACGCGATTAAAAAAGCAACCGACGAAGTGGCCGAAGAAGCCGTTCAAGAGTTGAAAAGCACAAGCCCGGTTTTAACTGGTTCTTATGCGAAGGGGTGGGCCAAAAAGAACACTTACGAAAGCAAGAGTTCCAAACGAAACACGGTTTACAACAAGACCGATTATCAGTTGACACACCTTCTTGAAAAAGGACACGTCGGCCGCGACGGACGCAGAGTAAAAGCGATCGAACATATTCGCCCGGTAGAGGAAAAAGCCGCGGCAGAGTTTGAAGACAAAGTGAAAGGAGCGATCGGAAGGTGACGACGTTTGAAGAGATCATAAAACGCGCCGAAGGGTTAGGCCTTCCGATTGCGCGAAATCAGTTCACAGCAACAAATAAAAAGCCGGTACCAGATCCCCCGTTTCTTGTGTACCTTTCCACGGAAAGGCAGCGGGGCGACGATACCAAAAACCGGATCCGGGAGATTGAAGGATCACTGGAACTTTACACAGAGAGAAAAGCAGATCCGGATCTGGAAAAGCAGATCGAAGAAAAGGTTTTGTTCGACGTTGAGTTTCGGAAGTATCAAGCACAGATACCGCAGGAAGACACAACACAGACAGCCTACGACTTCACGATCACACAGAAAAAATGAAAGGAGAACAGAGCATGGAAAGAATAATTCTTGGAAGCGCTGATGTGTATATTCAGGCCTTCGACGGTTCAACCGTTCCGGTGACTGCAGATATTTGCAAGCCTGAAAATTTAATGGCCTATATTTCCGGCGGTGCGTCCGTGGAATACAAACCTTCTTTCTACACCGCAAAGGACGACACTGGAAAGAAGAGCAAAACGATCGTAACAGAAGAGGAAGTAACCCTGAAAACGGGAATTATGACATTCGACGGAAACAAGTTCAAATACCTTTGCGACACCGCCAGAGTTACAGAAGACAAGGCGAAGAAGCGCCGCACCGTAAAGATCGGCGGTATCGACAACAGACAGGGCGCGCGTTATGTTATCTGCCTTCACCACAAAGACGCAGTGGACGGCGATATTTGGGTAATGATCGTTGGAAACAACCAGGCAGGTTTTACAATTTCTTTCGAGAAAGACAAAGAAACCGTTGTGGACGAAGAGATCACAGCCCTTCCTATGGACGAAGAAGGAACCCTTCTTATGTACGAAGAGGAAATGACAGAGAGCGAAGCGGCAGCAGTATAAAAATAAAACCATAACGGCAGGGCGGCGGGTACGCCTTGCCGTTATTTAGTAGAAAGGAGAAATTAGCGTGGCGAATTTGAGTTTTGATTTTAACAAGGTGAAGCGTTCCTTCATGACCGTAACACTGAAAGACAATAGAAAACTGATCGTGAAAATGCCTATGAAAAAGACGTTTGAAAAACTGTCAGCGCTGCAGGAAATGGACACGGACAGCATGACGGCAGAAGATGCCATGGACACACTGGGCGGCCTTTGCGCCGAAATTCTTTCCCACAATATGACCGGGGAGCAGGTGACGACGAAAGAGATCACGGACGATTACGACACCGAGGAAATGGAAGCACTGATCGACGCTTACATGGAGTTCGCGGGCGGCGTAAAGAATAACCCAAACTAAAGATCCCCTTCTATCCCGGCGGGGATAACGAAGGGGTGTACTACAAAACACTCACACGCGGCGAAAAACTGGTGATTGATTACACCGGTTTGAATATATGGCAGGTGCAAGAACTGGACCTTGATCTATACCTTTTCTTCATGCGCGAAGCGTTTATTCATGAAATGAACCAGACAAAGGAAGGCAGAAACTACCTTGAAAATTGTTGGAGAATTTCACAAACAGAACCGGACCGAAAGGCCATTCGCGAGAAGTTCAAACGAAGGGGCGGTGAATAGCAGGTGGCAGCAAGCACAATAAAAGGAATTACCATTGAGATCGGCGGCGACACTACGAAATTAGATAAAGCCCTTTCAAGTGTCAATAAACAGTCGCGCGATCTGCAGAAAGAATTAAAAGAAGTCGAAAAGGGCCTGAAACTGGATCCAAAAAATACGGAACTTCTGGCACAGAAACAGACACTTTTAAAAGAAGCCGTGGCCGCTACTTCTGAAAAACTGGACGTTTTGAAGTCAGCAGAAGCGCAGGTTCAGAAGCAGTTTGAAAACGGCGAAGTGTCGGAAGAACAGTACCGGGCATTACAAAGAGAAATCATAAAGACAGAAGCGGATCTGAAAAACCTGAAAACGGCAGCAGAGGACAGCAATTCAACGCTTGAAAAGGCAGGGGAGATCGCCGGAAAGATTGGCAAAAAGTCCGAAGCACTGGGAAAGAAACTTCTTCCGGTGACGGGAGCAATCGCAGGGATCGGGACCGCTTCGATCGCGGCATTTAATGAATTAGACGCCGGTTACGATACGATTATAACAAAAACGGGCGCTTCTGGGGAAGCGTTGGACGGTTTACAAGACAGCATGGACGCCGTTTTTACTTCACTTCCGACAGAAGCAGAAACGGCCGGGATCGCGATCGGAGAGGTAAACACCCGCTTCGGTTCCACCGGGAAAGAACTTGAAGACCTTTCTTCAAAATTCATTCAGTTTTCGGAAATTAACGGAACAGATCTGAACGGCGCGATCGACAGCGTAGACGCCATTATGACGAAATTCGGCGTTGACAGCAGCCACACCGGAGAAGTGTTGGGCCTTCTTACAAAAGCAGGACAAGACACGGGAATTTCCATGGACACGCTGCAGAATACATTACAGACCAACGGTGCCACATTAAAGGAAATGGGCCTTGATCTCACGTCTTCGGTAAATTTACTTGCACAGTTTGAAGCGAACGGCGTGGACGCCACAACAGCGCTTGCAGGACTAAAGAAGGCGCAGCAGAACGCGACAGCGGACGGAAAGGATCTAAAAGACGCACTGGGCGAAACGATCGAGAAGATCAAAAACGCAAGCAGCGAAACAGACGCATTGCAGGCGGCGACGGAGTTATTCGGAAAGAAGGGCGCCGCCGAAATGACGCAGGCGATCAGAGAAGGCCGCCTTTCCGTTGATGATCTTTCCGGTGCCTTATCAGATTACGGAAACGTAGTCGAAGACACATTCAACGCGACACTGGATCCGCCAGATCAGGCAAAAATCGCGCTTAATAATTTGAAAGTAGCAGGCGCAGATCTTGGAAATACCTTAATGCAGACCGTGGCGCCCATTCTAGAACGTGTCGTGGAGAAAGTAAAAACCTTCACACAGTGGTTTAAGAACCTGAACGACACGCAGAAAGAAACGATCGTAAAGGTTGGCGCAGTGGTAGCGGCGATCGGGCCGGCTTTAATTATTTTCGGGAAACTATCTTCGGGAGTATCGAAAGCGATCGGGGCATTTTCCAAAATATCGGGCGTATTCAAGGCAGCAGGAACAGCCGGGAAAGGTTTGTGGGCTATTTTATCAGCGAACCCGATCGGGGCCGTTGTGGCGGCCGTGGCGGCGCTTGTGGCCGGTTTTGTATTGATGTATCAGAAGTGCGACTGGTTCCGGGAAATGGTAAATAAAGCCTTCGCGGAAATTAAAAAGAGCATTTCGGAAACGATCGAGAAAATAAAGCCGATCTTGCAGCAGTTGGGCGAAAGTTTCAAAAATTTAATGGAAAAATTGAAGCCCGTGTTCCAGTTTTTCACAACCTACGTTATGGCGGTAATACAGGGCGCGCTTTCAGCGGTGGCGCCGATCATTTCAGCGGTGAAAAATGCGATCGACTTTGTAAGTAATATTATTAGCGCATTTATGGCGCTATTCCGGGGCGATCTGGACGGGTTCGGACAGTATATAGAAGCAGCCCTGAAAAACCTGATCGAGATTGTGAAAAATCTTATAACGGCGGTAGTGAATTATATAATCACATTCTTTCAGACGTTCGGCGTTGATGTGAAGAAAATTTTCTCTGATATATGGTCCGGGATTGTTTTGATCTTTTCGGGCGTCGGCGCGTGGTTTGCGGACAAGTTCCGCGCAGCCTACACGGCAATAACAACGATCTTTTCCGGGATCGGCCAGTGGTTCGCGGCCCGGTGGACGGACATTAAAAACGCCCTGTCAACCGTGGCGACGTGGTTTCAAACCATGTTTCAAAATGCCTATACGAACGTGAAAAACGTATTTTCCGCGATCGGCCAGTGGTTCAACGATAGATACACAGATATTAAGTCCGTATTTTCAACGGTTGGATCATGGTTTTACACAAAATTCACGGAAGCATACACGAATATTAAAAACGTGTTTAGTAATATTGGATCCTTCTTTTCGGGGATCTGGGAACACGATCAAGGGCATTTTTACAAATGTCGGAACAAATATCGGTGAAGCAATCGGCGGCGCCTTCAAGTCGGCCATGAACAACGCCCTTGCAACCGTAGAACGTGCGGTGAATAAGGCGATCAGATTCATTAACGGCGCGATCGACGTTATCAACAATATTCCGGGCGTAAGTATCGGACACGTTGGCGAAGTATCACTTCCGCGTCTGGCAAAGGGCGGCGTTCTGAAAAACGGTCAAGCCATTATGGCAGAAGCAGGCCCGGAGTTGATCCAGATGGTGAACGGCGAAGCGGTTGTAACACCGCTTACGGCTTCGGCAAGGAATACGGCACTTGAAACAGCAGAAGGCGGCGGGAAAAGTTTTGTTCAGAACGTCAACATTACAAGCCCGAAGGCCCTTTCACCGTATGAGACAGCCCGCCAGACGCGAAATGCAACCCGAAACATGGTTTTGCAGTTACAGGGGGGTTGATAAATGGCGAAAAGAATTATTTGCAAGAATGAAGACGGGGTTCAAGTGGAATTTAACTATTCCTTTGAACCGTTCTTCCTTGTATCGAGTGGACGGCATTTACACGGCGTCGAACAACGTTGTCACGTCGGAAAATACCATGGTGGACGGTTCCACGTATCAGGGAAGCACCACCAAAACAAAGAAACATTGTAATAACGGCACAAATGGAACGGGACTATCAGGCAAACAGGGATCTACTTTACAAATGTTTCAAACCGAAGTCAACCGGCCTTTTCACCTACATGGAAGGCAGCGAAACCCGCGTGATCGACTACAAAGTGGAAGGGATCGACATTGACGAAGCGGGAGTGGTTAGAAATTTCAGTATTTCCCTTCTTTGCCCGGATCCGTTCTTCCGGGATCTTGAAGATATTTCCGTATCCATGGCAAGTTGGACGGGGCTTTTTGAGTGGCCACACGAATTTCTGGAAGAGAAAGGAGCCGTTCGCGGAAAGAACGGCCGAAGTATTGAAAGGAGATCGAGAACGACAGCGCCGCGGACAATATCGGAATAACCGTCACACTGGAAGCGGAAGGACCGGTAATAAACCCGGCCGTATATCATGCGGAAAGTGGCGAATTTATCAAGATCGGAAACGAAGTCAGATCTTTTTCTGTCAATGCCGGCGACGTGGTGATTATTACCGCGGAAACGAATAACAAAGCGGTGTACCTTGTAAGGGACGGCGTAAAACAGGAGATCAACGAGTATTTGGACGAAGACAGCGACTTTATACAGTTGCAGCATGGAACAAATACGATCCGATACACGGCAGACGCCGGCGAAGATTACCTGAACGTTACAGTTTCTTACAGGTTCCGCTATCTGGGGGTGTGATATGGAAGTAAGAATTTACGATCGCGATCTGAATTTCAAGGGAGTTATCGAAAATCACACGTCCTTGATCTGGACCCGGAAATATTACGAACCGGGAAATTTTGAGATCCACGCCCCGATCACAGAACAAAACCTTCGTTTACTGGCAAAAGGAAACATTATTTCCAAACGCGGCAGCAGCGAAGCGGGAGTGATTGAGGATATAGAGAACGAAGAAAGCGATCTGAAAAATGAGATCACAGCAAAGGGCCGCTTCCTTTCGTCCTACATGGATCGCCGCCTGATAAAATCGACCGTGAATTTTTCCGGGAAAATAGAAGTTGCCATGAGGAACCTTCTTTCAGGAGTGACGGCGATCCCACTTGTGGAGTTGGGAACCTTAAATGGTTTCACGGAAACGGTAGAGTTTCAAGCGACTATGAAAAACCTTATGACCTACGAAACAAAACTGGCAAAGGCCGGAACGATCGGTTATCGCTTCCGGCCAGACTTCCGGAACAGGAAAATTATATTTGAAACATACAAAGGAACCGACAGGACCACGGCGCAGGGTATCAATTCCCGCGTTATCTTTTCGGAGAGTTACAACAACCTAAACAACGTTATTTATAAATATAACGATCAACAGTACAGGACAAAAGCGATCGTCGGCGGGGAAGGTGAGGGAGCCGCCCGCGTATATGTGGAAGTTGGCGGCGGCGCCGGGTTAGATCTTCGCGAAATTTTTGTGGACGCGAAGGACATTCAAAGCGAAGGACTGACAGACGCAGCATACAAAGCAGCACTGGCCCAACGTGGCCGGGAAGCATTGGCGGCGAATGTTGTTTCTGAAAGTGTGGAGTGCGAAACCGAAGCGGACATAAATTTCAAATATAAAACACATTACGACTTGGGGGATATTGTGACAGTAAAGAAAAAGAAATGGGGGATCGTATTAAACCAGAGGATCACAGAACTTCAAGAAGTGTATGAGTACGGGGGAATGTATGTAGTACCGACCATGGGCGACGCATTACCCGAAAAAATAGATTGGAGCGACAAATAAATGGGACAGTATGCGAATTTCTATAATTCCAGAAACGGCGACCGCGTTTACAATGCCGACAGTATGAGCGAATGGCTTTTACCATTCTTCACAACCGGCGTTTTTAATAATTGCTTCGCCGTGACGGCCACGGGCGACGGTATGAATATAAGCGTCGGCGGCGGCTATGTAAACATCAAGGGAAAGACAAAGCATTTTGAACAGGCGCAGATCTTCACCCTTGAAAAAGCGTCCGGAACGTTGGCCCGTATCGACAACGTGATCTTGCGAAGGGACGACACGGAACGCGACTTCTATATTTTGATCGAAACCGGCGGTTTCAGTAAAAACCCGGTAGCGCCGGAGATCACAAGAACCGAAGCGATCCACGATCTGAAACTGGCAGAAATTAGGGTGGAAGTCGGAGCGATCAAGATCACACAGGACAATATAACAGATACAAGAATGAACGCCGACGTTTGCGGGTGGGTAATGGCAACCGTAAAAGAAATTGACTTTTCACAGATCACAGCGCAGTTTCAGGCGTTCTTCCAGAAGTATCAAGCACAGATCACGGAAGAGTTCAACGCCTACCAGTCCACGATCACGAACTTAGAGGATCAGGGAACGGCAGCCCTTCACAACATGGAAAACCAGTTTGAAACCTACGCGGGGCAGCAGGAAGAACTTTTCACGGACCTTTACAACCAGATCAAGGATCAGTTATCGAAAGACGCGGCGGCCGCGTTGTGGTTTTCAGTAAATGCGCTGCAGGCAAACTTTGAAAATCTGGCAACGAAGATCATGTTTGAAAACCAGTCAAAGGAAACGGCGGCGATCCTGATCGATATTACGAACGAAAATTCCGGAACGGTTACAACGGCGACGTATGCAGCAGGCGGCAAAACCTACCTGACAGAGCCGGGAACCTACAAAGTAGAGCCGCAGGCCGACAACCTGTTAATTATCCCGAAAACCTTCGTTCTGGACCACACACAGACAACGGAAACGTTGAACTTCACCATTTACGACAAAAACGCTTTCGCAGCCGTTGGCGGCTATGTTGGCGCGTATGTATCTAAAAATTAAGAAAAGGAGAAAAAGACACTATGAAAGGATTTCCGAAAGTATTAAAAACAGCGCAGGACGTGAAGAACTGCAAAGCCATGGTGGACGCCGGACAGTTACAGGCGGCCGACCTTCTGGAAGCAATCGAAGCGATCGAAAACCAGAATTTTATTATTTGCCCGATCCGCGAACTGTCAGAGGATAAAAAGACGGTGACGGTTACATATTGCAACGAAGCGGCAGCAGGCGCAAAGGTTACGGCCGGCGGCGTGACTGCAACCGTTCAGAGCGTGGAGCATATCGACGGAGAGCCGGACGGATCCGGAAAGACAGAGAAGGAAAAAACAAAGATCACACTTTCAAGAGCGATCGCGGCCGGTTCCGAAACGATCAAGATCGCGAACACGCCTTCCGTTTATGAAACGTTAGGAATAACGGAAGAAGAACTGGAAGCAATCAAAGCAGACCTGCAGCAGTAAGAAAGGAGAAAAACACATGAAATTTTTTCTTTATGATGAAACAATGATGAACACAAAGGCGAAGATCACCACGGAAAAGCTGTCAGCCATGAGCGACATTGTATCACAGAAGGCGCAGTATATCACAGCAGCGGGAGCAGCCACACCGAACCAGATCACGATCGCGGCCGGCGTCCTGATCGCCGTCGGTTCTTCTGTATTCAAAACCGTATTAACGAACCTTACAACGGCAAACCTTGACACTGGTTCCGGGTTTGAAATGGGAACAGACTACTATATTTATTGTTGCGATCCGACAAACGGATCCGACACCGTGGACCGTGACGAAGTTTTTGTAATTTCTAAAAATTCCACCTACCCTTCCGAGTACACAGCAGACAACAGCCGAAAGATCGGCGGCTTCCATTATGGAAAGTGCCGTTATGTAAACGCACTTGGAAACCCGATCAACAGCAGCGGAACAGAAAACGGCAGCGGTTGGCAGGGCAACGTATACAACGGCATTATTCCGAACAGCGTATGGACCACAAAGCACCGCCCGAAGTGCGACGATCCTTCCGGCATGGTTTACCTTGGGAATGGATTGTGGGGCGATATTTACCTTTCTTCCGATAACGGAAGTCAGGGTTTACAGTCGAAGTACAACGCGAACCCGATCACCGGAACGGAAGGCCTGAACTGGTATATCGCAAACGAGAAGGCCCGCCGCGTCGGTAAGAGACTTCCGACCTATGCAGAATTTTGTCAGGCGGCAGCAGGATCCCCGGAAGGTCAGGACGCAAACAACACCTACGCATGGAGTGCAACCGGAAACACTGGACGACAGAAAACGGGGTATGTTGCGAACGCCATTTCGGCGCTTAATATCCGCGATCTGGTGGGTAACGTCTGGAAATGGCTCGACGAATTTTGTCTGGATCCTACGGCTTCCACGTGGAACTGGTACGACGTTTTGGGCGCGGGCTATGGTGACGCCTATATTCCGTCGAATACCGCACTTCGCGCGCTCGTTGGCGGCGGCGATTGGAACGGCGGCGTTCACGACGGTTCGCGCGCGGTCCACGCCAACATTTGCCCGTGGGGCGTCGGCGGCAACATTGGCGTGTGGTGCGTGTGTGACGCGCAGTAAGCAGAAGGGGCGCCCGAAAGGGCAGCCCCTATTTTCCGGGAGAATAGAACATGGCATATCAAAGCAGAAGTAAAAGCGCGACGCAGGGGAAAGAGGAAACCGCACAAATGGACTACACCCACACCGAAGCGCACCAAATGGCCTATGATTTTTCAGTGTATCTTCATGAGAAAATGAAGAAGTTTCCACATTATGAAAAATTCACGTTGCAAAAAGATATTCGGGAAAGTATCGACGGAATACTGGACGAAATAGAAATGTTTGAGATCACGAAGGTAGCAAGCCACCTGTACGCGGCCGACAGATTAAAAAGACGACTGGTACGAAAGATCCGGCTTGCTTACGATCTGGGATATTCAGCCATGAACAAAGACGCCTATTTCTATTGTGCCAAACAGACCGGAGCGATCGGCGCACAGATCGGCGGTCTGATAAAGTCGATCGCAGAAAATAAGAGAAAATAATAAATTTTGGGGCAACCGTTAATTCGCACTTCACGCGCTCATTGGCGGCGGCAATTGGAACAACGGCGTTCACGACGGTTCGCGCGCGGTCAACGCCAACAATTACCCGTGGAACGTCAACGGCAACATTGGCGTGTGGTGCGTGTGTGACTTGTAAAATCGCATAGACCGCGCGATCTCCGGATCCACGGCAAGGGTTATATATGAATAATCAAAATATATAGTCAGACGGTTTGCGCAGACGGCCGGAAGGCCGTTCCCGTTCCGGAGAGAAACCGGACGAAAGAACAAAGGCACCGCCGAAAAGTAGGCCTGAAATGGGGTGAAATGCGGTAGGGCATACATGAAGACAATTAAAAATTTAATAGATAAAATCTGTACTTTTCCGAACGCGATCAAAGCATACATGAAAGCCCGGAAGTGTAAAAGACTTCGGCCGGAAGTATTGGAGTTTGAGCAGAACAGGGAAGACAACCTTCAAAAAGCAATAGACGCCATACAAAGCGGCGACTATACGCCGGGAAAGTACAGAATTTTCAAAGTGTGGGAGCCAAAAGAAAGAATTATTATGGCGCTTCCGTTCTTCGATCGTGTAATTCAACACATGATCGTAAATATCATTGAACCGATTTTTGAAAAGCGGTTCATTTTCCATTCATACGCCTGCAGGAAAGGGAAGGGCGCGCACGAAGCAAGCGACACCCTTTCAAAATGGCTTTATGAACTGGAAGTGGTGCAGGGGAAGAAAATCTATGCAATAAAGGGAGATATACACCACTATTTCCAGAGCGTAGCGCACGACGTATTAAAGAAAGAGATCCGGCGGTATATTTCAGATAAAGCGCTTCTGAAAATTCTGGATCGGATCATAGATCACAACGGTATTTTCCCGCCGGGCGTGGGAATACCAGTCGGAAACCTTACTTCACAGCTATTCGCGAACGTATACCTGAACAAACTGGATCAGTATGTAAAACACGTCCTGAAAATGAAATATTATGTTCGTTATATGGACGACTTTATAATATTATCAGAGGATCCGGAAGAATTGCGGCACGTTCTGGAACTGATAGAAGAATTTCTTCGCCGGGAATTAAAACTGGAACTGAACCCGAAGACAACGATCCTTGCAGCAAAGAACGGAATAAACTTCGTAGGGTATATTCATTTCAAGGATCATAAGAGAGTAAGAAAAGACGCCATGCGGCGCCTAAAGAAATTATTAAAAGCCTTCGACACCGGGGAAGTAGAACTGGAAGACTTCGATCGTTCAATCGAAAGCAGGTTCGGCCACATGAAACACGCCGACAGCTATATTCTGATCGAGGAAACGAAGGAGAAAGTAAAAGAAATCAAGGAAAGGAAGGCGACGGCCTGAAAACAGGTCAGAAATTGCCGCCCTTTCCTTTTATTATCTTTATAAAAGAAAGGTGGTGAAAAACATGGAAAAGTTAATTCATATCTATGCGGAAGCAGCGGGAAACACATTTTTGCAGTTAGTTTTGATCGCGGTGGTGATTGATACGATTTTCGGAGTTCTTCGCGCGATCAAGGAAAGAAGGTTCAATTCTAATTTCGGGATCAACGGCGCGATCAGAAAATGCGGAATGTTAGTTTGCCTTCTTGCACTGGTTACGGTGGATCACATTGTAGCGGTGAACCTGATCGGATTTATCCCGCAGGAAGTGCGCGCAGTAATGGCAGTTGATAGGATCGGAACAATGGAGTTCTTCGCGAGCCTTTTTGTGGCCTATGAGATCATAAGCATTTTGAAAAATATGTATCTTTGCGGCCTTCCGGTGAAGAAGATCTGGCAGACTGTAAAGGCGTTTCTGCAGAAGTACACAGACGAACTTCCGACAGACGAAGAACCGGAAGAACCGGAAGCACTGGAAGAGGTAGCAGCACAGGAAGAAGGGGCGGCGAAATGACGAAAAAAGAATTTGTTTCACTGTTAGGGAGAGCAGGCCCGCGCCGATATGGCGAAAACGGGGATCCTTGCAAGTCTTACGACAGCGCAGGGAATACTTGAAAGCGGGTATGGTACAAGAGAACTTGCAGTGAACGCGAATAATATTTTCGGAATGAAAGCCGAACTTTCCGGCAATAACTGGCCGTCCGATTGGGGCGGCCAGACCTACACAAAGGAAACAAACGAACAGAAGCCGAACGGCGAAGTCTACACAATAACGGCAGCGTTCCGAAAATATGAGAGCATGGCCGAAAGTATCAAGGATCATTCCGATTACTTAGCAGGAGCGAAGAAAGGGAACGATCTTCGATACGCGGGACTTGTGGGCGAAAGAGACTACAAGAAAGCGATCCAGATTGTAAAGGCCGGCGGCTATGCAACGGACAATAATTACGTTTCAAAAATATGTTCCATTGTAGAAAAATGGAACTTGACGCAGTACGACACACAGGAAGCGGGGCAGAATATGAATATTAAAATCATTGACGCAACCATGAAGAAAAGCCCGTGTTTAACAGGCGGGCGCACGATCAAACCGATCGGCCCTTATCTTCATTCTATCGGTTGCCCTTGCGAAAAAGCAATGAGCATAATTAACAACGAGAACCGCGCAGACGCCGGCGCCGGCGTTCACGCGGTTATTCAGCACACCGGGGAAGTTTACGTGGGACTTCCGATCGATCCGGAAAAGAAAACGGCCGTTAGAAACTGGCATGGTGGCAGCGGACCAAAGGGAAGCTGCAATAATACCCATATCGGCGTAGAAATGACAGAGCCGGCCACGGTCAAGTATACCGGCGGCGCGTCGTGGATCGAACTTTCCGACGGCAGCAACACGAAAGGCGGTTGTTCTGAAAAATTACAGAAACGCCGTGGAATACTTCGCGTATTTGTGCCAGAAGTTCGGGTGGAACCCGGAGAAGGACGGCGTTATTCTTTCCCATTCAGAAGGCCACGCCCGCGGGTATGCCACAAACCACGCCGACGTTGAACATATTTGGAAAAAGTACGGTCTGACAATGGACCAGTTCAGAAAGGACGTAAAAGCAGCCATGGCAGGCGGCGCCATTTCGGTTTCAGGATCACCCACAGTAACAGACACGGGCGCGCAGGACGTGAAGGCGCTTTCTGGTACGGTAACGGTAATTTACACCGGATCCGACGGCCTGAACGTGAGAACAACGCCTTCGTTCACTTCCGGGAAATGTGAAAAAGGTTGTAAAAAACGGCGCAGCCTTCACAGTTACCGGAATTTCCAAAGATGAAAAATGGTACCAGATCAACGACGGCGGGGCAGCGGCCTATATAACAGCCGTTCCGGACTATGTTTCATTCAAGGCAACACCGGAACAGAAGGCAAGCACAGCGGGAACTGGTTATTTCAGAGTAAGGAAAGACTGGAAGGACGCGGCAAGCCAGATCGGAGCCTTTAAGGATAGAGAAAACGCCGTGGAACTGGCAAAGCAAAACGCCGGTTATTATGTCTTTGACAACGACGGAAACAGGATCTACCCGGAAGCACCGGCGGCGCCGGTTGCTGCAGAATACAAAGTGAGCGTGACGACTTCGGATCTTCGTATCAGGAAAGGACCGGGAACAACGTTCGACTACTGGAAGAAAGACGGAAAACCCGTCTACACAGGAAAGGGAGCCTTTACAATCGTAGAGGAAGCAGAAGGCCCCGGCGCTTCAAAATGGGGCTTATTAAAAGCCTACGCCGCAGGCCGTAACGGTTGGGTTTCCCTTGACTACGCAAAGAAAGCGTAAAACGTAACTATCGACAGTTCATGAAAACCCCTTGAAAGTCAGAAAAAAAGGAATAATATGTCACCGAAACCCCGTCAATAAAAGGCGGGGTTTATTATTTAAAAAAATATAACATATTCCGGAATATATATTGACATATTCCGGAATATGTTATATAATAAAGACAGTTAAGGAAGACTTAACGAATACATGGGCAAGCATAGAAAGGAGAACAACATGAGCGAAATGGATAAAAAGGAAATAAAAGAAGTCATAGAATGGTGTGACGAAAAGGGGCATAGCGAACATGAAATCTTAGAATTGATAAGACGAATTGTCGACGCGAAGCCGCGAGAAGAAAATGAATAAGAAATAAGGGACACAGAAAGGGCGGTGGACTTGCCAAAGCCGCCCGATCCGTTAAATTCATTATAAAAGGAATAAGACAAAATGGCAAGAGCAAAGAACGAAGAGTTTAACCAGATTAAATATCAGAACGAATTTAAGAAGGCAAATTATGATCGCGTTGAAATCCTTGTGAAAAAAGGAGAAAGGGCAATTATAAAAGAAATAGCAGCAGCAGCAGGACAAAACGTAAGTGAATATATAAATCAGGCGATAAAAGAAAGAATGGAACGCGATCAGCGCATGACGGCAGAAGAACAGGAATAATAAAAAGGACTATATAACAACGGGCGCCGGCCTTTCCAATCTGGAAGGGATAGCGCCCGTTGTGGTTATATAGTTATCCTTCAAGTACAAGATCATAGAATACATTTTCGGAAAGTATTTCTATGTCGTGGCCTTTGAGGATCAGATCTTCGGCCTTTTTCTGCTTGTTGCTTTTCCCGTCCTTGATAGACTGGCAAAAGTCATTATTACCCAAAATTAAATAGTTCGTTTTCTTTGTGACATTATCGCCAACAGAACCGCCAAAATCAACGACTAATTGCATAGCGTCTTTACGCGACATTTTTTCAAGTGTTCCAGTGAACACACACACTTTACCAAAAAGCGGGTGAGAGGTATCGAAAGAAATGTTTTCCGTAGAAATATCTTTAGCGTGCAGTTCGCTTCTTTTACTGGATAATTTGAAATCTTCGAGACTTTGTCCGGTGGCTAAAATATCGGCCTGCAATTTTTCAAAAATGGCGTTGCATATTTCACAATCAACGGCCGCCCTATGAGCGCCGGCGGTAGAAATTCCGTAATGATCGGCAACGGTTGCTTGCTTATGATTTTTTAGACCAGGAAGAATTTTCCGCGCGATCCGCATAACATCAATAAAGGAGTTTGACAAAATAAGCGAGCGACAGTTCAGAAGATTGTCATATAAAAAGTTAATATCGAAGTTGACGTTATAGCCAACAATAAGATCGGAACCAACGAAATTATAAAATTTTTGCATAGTTTCTGAAATATCCGGGGCGCTTTTCAACATATCGTTCGTAATGCCTGTAAGTGAAGTTATGTATTCGTCGATAGGTTCGGAAGGCTTCACAAGTGTTGAAAAAGTACCGATATTTTGGCCGGAAGAATATTTCATGGCCGAAATTTCAATAATTTCACAGTAACGCGGATCAAGGCCGGTCGTTTCAATGTCGAGTACGGTATAAGTAGAAGGAAAATCTATAACGCTTTTCCCCTTATCTTTTCGCACGACTTTTTCACGCGATCCGTCGGAAGTGGTGATATACGGGCGTCCGTCTTCGTCAATACCAATAGAAATAAACATATTTTGTTCCCCCTTGCGGTTAGATTTTTAAGGGCAGCAGGTAGAAAAGTTCGCGTTGCTGACCTTTAGCACAATTTTAGAAACTTTATGTGTTAAAGTCAAGAAAGTTTCTGAACATTAACACATAAAGGAGCCGCAACGAATGAAAATATATTCATACAGGGGAAAGAAGAACCTTTCCGGTGATAAAATCAGGGAAGCCAGATTGAAACAACGCCTTTCACAATCTGATTTAGCGGCAAAAGTACAGATTGCAGGCGTGACACTTGAAAGGGATAGCATAAGCCGGATCGAGATAGGAACCCGCTTTGTCACTGATTATGAATTAAAAATTTTTGCAAAAGTTTTACACGTAAATGTGGAATGGTTGTTGGAAGAAACCGAAGAATAACGCCGGGGCTATAATGGCCGCGGCGTTATTTTTTGAAAGGATCGAAGCCATGAGACATTTTTACCACCTGACACATGATGATAGAATAAAAATTGAAGCACTTTTGAAAGAGAAGCACACACCGAAAGAAATTGCAAATAATATCGGTTGCCATATTTCTACAATATATAGAGAACTGAAACGCGGCAGGTATGAACACCGAAATTCTGACTGGACAACAGAAGAACGGTACAGTCCAGATATAGCGGACGAAAAATACCGGGAAAATTTGGCCGCAAAAGGTCCGGGGCTAAAAATTGGAAATGATATAGAATTAGCGGAGTATATCGAAAATAAGATTGTGAATGAAAAATACTCACCGGGAGCAGTATTAGGAGAAATCAAACACAAGGGAATTACGTTTTCTGTTACAATAAGCAAAACGACGCTTTATAGTTATATAGACAAGGGAATTTTCCTTCATTTGACAAATAAAGATTTGCCGGTAAAGAAGAATGAAAAAAAGAAATATGATAAAGTGCGCAGAACACGGGCGCAAAAGGGTGACAGCATAGAAAAACGCCCGGAAATAGTAAATACAAGAGAAACGTTCGGACATTGGGAAATGGACACAGTAGTTGGACTTCGGGGGAAATCGAAAAAATCGCTTCTGGTATTAACGGAAAGAACAACAAGAAAAGAAATCATCATGGAATTAAAACGGCATACGGCCGCGGAAGTAGTTAAATCATTAAATAAGCTTGAAAGAAAATGGGGAAAAATGTTTTATAAGGTATTTAAAACAATTACCGTTGATAATGGATCGGAATTTGCGGACTTTGAAGGAATGGAGAAGGCAGCGCGTAGAAAAGGAAGCAGAGTGAAATTATATTATTGTCACCCATATAGCAGTTGCGAAAGGGGGTCAAATGAAAATCAAAACAGAATGATCCGGCGGCACGTACCTAAAGGGACAGATTTTGACACGGTGTCCGGCGACACAGTAAAACAGATAGAGATCTGGATCAATAACTATCCGCGCCGGTTGTTTAACTATGGAACAGCCGAAGAGCGCTTCAATGAAGAAATGGCAAAGTTAGAAGGTTGTTGAATATGCACAAAAAAGCAGAATGGAAATTGTGAAAAAGAGAGAACACAAAAACCAGTGATATTTTTCGCATTTAACGCTTGACTTTTTAATTTTCTGATGTTTTAGAACTGATACTGGTGATCCGATGCTTTCTGTGTTATAATATATAAGTTATCAGGGAACTTGATTCTGAATCATGGAGGCACAAAGTATGGAACCCATGTATTTGTCAATCCAGCCGAAAAAGACTGGAGAACGCATAAGAAGGCTACTCTTGGAACAAGGATATACAATTCGGGAAATCCAGGGAGCTTTTGGATTTGAAAATCCGCAGGCTATTTATAAATGGCTTTCCGGCAAGTCGTTACCCAGTATAGACAATTTTATTATTTTAAGTAGATTATTACATACTACGATTGAAGATATCCTCGTCATTGACGGGGATATTTTTCATTTCTGTGGAGTTTTAAACTGTTGGTTGAATGACAAACTGCTATCATATAATTATAATTAAATCAGAAGTTGAGGAACAGATATTATTTATATGGTGTTCGAGAATTGTGGGAATTGCATAGCAATGGAGCAATCCGGTTACATCATTTATATTGTAAGCAAGAGAACAGTATGGGAGGCAAAAATCATGAAAAAAATTACATCAGCTTATGCAAACAAGATGTTGAGAAGCCTTGAGGAAGATAAAGCATTCTGGGTAAACAAGGAGGCAGCATCCAGTACCTATGTGGCAGCGGTCAATGAGGAGCCGGTCATTCCGGAATATGATTATATGACCATTGCAAATACGATTGACGAGATCGACAGGAAGATTGTTACTATCAAACATACATTGAACCTGACAAATGCCACCGCAAAAGTGCAGGTTGGCAATCAGGAGATGAGCATTGACAGCATTCTGATCCGAATGGCGCAGCTTAACAAAAGAAAAGCTGTTCTTGACGATATGCGCAAGCGGCTTCCGAAAATGCGTGTGTATAGTAATTCCTTCAGTTCATCCGGATCGGTACCGGAATATAAATATATCAACTATGATCTGGAAGTAATCCGTCAGGAATACGACCGTATTTCCAATACAATTATGGAAATGCAGATTGCACTGGATCGTTACAATCAGACAGTATTGTTTGATGTGGATATCTAAGTGGAAATTTCCGTACAGGGTATATCTTCAACAAAGCTTATAGATGGTTGGTTATGGTTCAATGTCATCGTTTATTGGTTATTTGTTATCAGGTTATGTGTTCTTGTTCATAGAAACATTTTGGGAAAAGTATACAATTTAAATTTTTAAATGTCCCTGTAAAAAACCTGTGTCAGTTCACAGTGTAGAGGTACGGTTTCAAGCACGCAACAGCTGTGGAAGCAATTCCGCAGCTGTTTTTATAGTAAAAAAATTGCAACCAAGAGAGTTTTAAATCAAAATATATCCGCCAGAAAAAGAATTCGCTCCATATTAAAAAGTTACCAAAAACAAGAAACTATTTTTGTGAATTTAGTTTCTTGTTTTTTAGTTCACAAAAATGCTACAATCAAGGAAACCAGAACAAAAATAATAGTTTCCATAAGGAGATGATGATGTGTCAGATAAAAATCTAAAAGATGATATTCTCGAAGCAACCATCCAGGCATTTCAAAAAAAGGGATTAAAATTTACAATGGATGATCTTGCAGCTCTTCTGGGAATCAGCAAAAAAACAATCTATACTGTTTTTCCTGACAAAAATTCATTGGTTCTGGAGATGGTTGATTATTGTTTTTCCTCGATCAAAGAAAGTGAACAAAAAGTTCTTCAAGATCTGAGTCTGGATACGGTTGGTAAAATCAGAGCAATTCTTGGTGTGTTACCGGAAGGGTATCGGGAGCTTGATCTCAGACAGCTTTATCAGCTAAAGGAGAGGTATCCCGAAGTTTATGAAAAAGTAAAATCCCGTCTGGAAACCGGGTGGGAGAGTACGATTTCATTACTGGAACAGGGCATCACAGAAGGAAAAATTCGAAATATCCAAATTCCAATTTTAAAAACCATGATGGAAGCCACATTAGAACAGTTTTTTCAGAGAGACGTGCTGGTACAGAATGGAATTTCTTATCATGAGGCATTAGATGAAGTCGTATCTATTCTGATCGATGGCATTACAATCTGACAAGGGGGAATTTATTATGGGAGAAGTACAGAAACTAAAAGGAAAAGAAAAGTTTGCCTACGGAATCGGGGCTGTAGGGAAAGATATGGTCTATATGCTGTCAGCTTCCTATGTCCTTTATTATTACCAGGACATCATGGGTGTCAGTGCTGTGGCAATGGGGGTGATCCTGTTTATCGCCCGAATTTTTGATGCATTTAATGATCCGATCATGGGAATCATCGTAGCAAAGACGAAAACCAGATGGGGCAAGTTCCGACCGTGGCTCTTTATCGGTACACTGACAAATGCCATTGTTTTGTATCTGATGTTTGCTGCACCGCCCTCTCTTTCAGGCAGAGGACTGGTTGCTTATGCGGCTGTAACCTACATACTCTGGGGCGTAACTTATACGATGATGGACATTCCATACTGGTCCATGATTCCTGCTTTTACCGAAAGCGGAAAAGAGCGCGAAAATCTTTCTGCAATGGCACGTTCCTGTGCCGGCGTTGGTTCTGCCATCGTCACGATCATTACTGTGCTTTCTGTATCCACGCTTGGCAAGCTGGCAGGAGGGGAAAGTGCATCGGAAATTGAACGGCTTGGATACCGCTATTTTGCGCTGATTATCGCAGTTTTATTTTTCATTTTTATCACGATTACCTGCCTTTCTATTAAAGAAAAATCTTCGGTAAATATGGAAACAGCAACGGTAAAAGAAATGTTCCGGGCACTGTTTCGCAATGACCAGGCACTGACCATGGTTGTGGCAATTGTTATGATCAATACCGCATTATATATTACATCGAATCTGGTCATTTACTTTTTCAAATATGATTTCAGTCCGGAAGCATGGCAGAGCAATTATACACTTTTTAATACCTTTGGTGGTGCATTCCAGATTCTTGCGATGATGATTTTGTTTCCGCTGTTCCGGAAATTTATGAATACGATAAATCTTTTTTATGTCAGCTTTTCCATGGCATTTGCAGGATATCTGATCCTTCTTGTGATTGCATTCTCCGGAAGTACAGGTGTTTATCTGCTTCTGGTTCCGGCATTCCTTATTATGTCGGCAATGGGTATGCTGAATGTTATTGTGACGATTTTCCTTGCAAATACGGTAGATTACGGGGAATTGAAAAATAACCGGCGTGACGAATCGGTAATCTTTTCGATGCAGACCTTTGTGGTAAAACTGGCATCTGGCGTGGCTGCACTTGCGGCTTCAATCGTTATTCAGATCTTCCAGATCAAGAAGGATGAAACGGCAGAATTACTGACGGTAATCGCACCGGCTTCCAGGCTGGGGCTTCGGATGTGTATGACGATCATTCCGATTCTTGTATTGCTGATCGGATTACTTGTGTTCCGAAAACATTACATATTAACAGATGAAAAGACAGAAGAAATATCCAGAACACTGGAAGAACGGAAGAGAGCATAATATTTATACCTATAATTTTATAACGAAATTTTAGTGGGACAGTTTGCGGACTGTCTCATTTTTTTACATTTGTATATAAAAATATACGTCCATTTAACATTTCTTTAGCAGTAATATGATAGCACTTTCAGAAGCAGGAATGTTACGATATTTCACGGACATAAGAGCAAGAACGAAGCCACATTCGTGGCTATGAAGGAGGAAAAAGATGGCAGAAATTGCGTTAAGAAATGTCTGTAAGCAATTTGATTCCACACATTATGGTGTAAAAGATTTTACCTTAGACATTCATGATAAAGAATTTGTGATTTTCGTAGGACCTTCCGGCTGTGGAAAATCTACAACACTTAGACTGATCGCAGGACTGGAAGACATCACGGATGGAGAACTCTGGATTGATGGAGAACTCTGCAATTACCTGGAGCCAAAGGAAAGAGATATGTCGATGGTTTTTCAGAACTATGCGTTATATCCAAACATGACCGTTTATGGAAATATTGCATACTCGCTGAAAATCCGTAAGGTTCCAAAAAAAACAATTGATCAAAAAGTCAGAGAAGTAGCAAGAATCCTTGAGATTGAATCTCTGCTTGACAGAAAACCGGCGGCATTATCCGGCGGGCAAAAGCAGCGTGTTGCGATTGGCGCGGCAATCATAAGACAGCCAAAAGCATTTCTTATGGATGAACCACTTTCCAATCTTGATGCAAAGCTTCGGGCGCAGATGCGTGTTGAATTGCAAAAGTTACATAAACAGTTCGATACCACCATCATTTATGTTACACACGATCAGACAGAAGCAATGACGCTTGGGACAAAAATCGTTGTCATGAAAGACGGTCTGATCCAGCAGGTAGATACCCCGCAGAACATTTACGATCATCCGGTAAATAAATTTGTCGCAGGATTTGTAGGTGCACCGACCATGAATTTTATCGAATGCGAAGTGGAAAAAGAATTTGATAAGACAGTCCTGTTATTTGCAACAACAGGACCAGTAAAAAAAGTATATCCAATTGGGCGTAATGAAGAAATTCTCCGGAAAGAATACCTGGGAAAACGTGTGACCCTGGGAATCAGACCGGAAGATATCTATGAATACAAAGAAGCAAAAGCCAGCGGATTTGCAAAAAACAGTGCCGGAATACGGGAAACCGTCGTTACCAGAGAAATGCTTGGAGCAGAAGTATTCCTGTATTTTGATGAACAGCACAGAACGCATGCTGTAAGGCTGGAGCCATCCAACCAGACAAAAGTAGGTGAAACGGTAGATCTGTATTTTGATCCAAATCGGGTTCACATATTTGATATAGAGACAGAAGAAAATATTCTGAATCTATATAGGAAAGGATATTAAGAATGAAAAAAGAAAAGAATCTAAAAATTACACCGTACCTTTATTTGGTGCCAAGTATTCTGATCTTTGCAGTATTTTTGTTCTACCCATTTGTAAAGACAGTTTACTTAAGCCTTTTTATGACAAACAAAATGGGACAGGCAAAAATCTTTGTAGGTCTTCAGAATTATATAGATCTGCTTAGTTCAGAATCCTTTAGAAACAGTTTAAAAGTTACATTGGTCTTTGTTGTCATCGTTGTACTCGGCGGAATGCTCCTGGGATTGATTGCTGCAGTTCTTTGTAACAAAGCTTTTCCTGGAATCCGCGTATTCAGTACCGCTTACGCGCTTCCGATGGCGATCGCATCAAGCTCGGCAGCCATGATTTTCCAGATCATGCTCCATCCGGCAGTCGGAATTGTAAATAAGCTTCTCGGACTTGATATCAACTGGCTAAACGATCCAAACACCGCACTTTACTGTGTCGCGATCCTTACCGCATGGTTAAATAGCGGAATCAATTTTCTGTATTTTTCGGCAGGACTCGGAAATATTGACGAAACCATTTATGAAAGAGCATCGGTCGACGGTGCAAGCGGGGTTCAGCAATTTTTCAGCCTGACACTTCCGGGACTGTCACCGATCATGTTTTACACCGTTGTTGTAAACATCATTCAGGCATTCCAGTCATTCGGACAGATCAAGATCCTGACAGAAGGCGGACCGAATGAATCCACAAACGTAATCGTATACTCGATTTACAGAGATGCATTCTTTAACTATCGTTTTGGAAGTGCATCCGCACAGTCTGTTATCTTATTTGTCATTATCATGCTTGTAACATTGGTGATGTTCCGCATTGAGAAGAAGGGAGTAAATTACTAATGAGTCAGTTAAATAGTATGGCAATTCCGATGGAAGGAAAATATTCAAAAAGTGAACTTCTGGAATTAAAAAATAAAATGAACGCCAAGGCACTGGCGAAAAGAAGAAGTAAAACAGCACTGCGCCTTGCGGCAAATATCATTTTCGCAATCCTTGTACTGCTTCCGCTTTTATACGCGGTCAGCATTGCGCTGATGCCATCCAATGAATTATTTACAACGGATCTGAATCTTTTTCCGAAGCATCCGACACTGCAGAACTTCAAGGAGGCATTTACAACTGTTCCGCTTCTCCGGTTCATTTTAAATTCATTTATCATGGCAGGATGTATTACCATCGGACAGATCATTTCCTGTTCCCTTGCCGCATTTGCATTTTCCTTCCTGGAATTTAAGGGAAAAGGAATCCTTTTTGCAATTGTTATGGCAACCATGATGGTTCCTGGCGAAGCAACGATCATTTCCAATTATCTGACCGTCGGAAGCTGGGGGATTCTTGATACGTATGCAGTACTGATCATTCCGTATCTGACATCTGCGATGGGAATCTTTCTGTTCCGCCAGTTTTACATGACATTCCCGATGTCCCTGTATGAATCAGCAAAACTGGACGGATGCAGCAATTTGAAATTCATTGTTAAGATTCTGATCCCTCTGACCAAGTCGGCAATCGGAGCCATGGCAGTTTATACCTTTATCAATGCATGGAACATGTATATGTGGCCGCTTCTTGTAACCGGCTCCAACAACATGCGAACCGTACAAATTGGTATCAGTATGCTTGACAGCGTGGATTCACAGTCCATTACCCTGATGATCGCAGGTGTGGTTATGATCATCATTCCATCGATTTCGATTTTCATTATCGGACAGAAGCAGCTGATCAGAGGAATGTTCTCAGGTGCTGTAAAAGGTTAATTATTATGATGGAAACGGGAAAATATCCATTCCCGATCCTATATATGTGTAGATATTACACACAATTTCATCCAATTAGAAGAGATAACATCAGGAGGAAAATTATGAAGAAGAAAACAGTTTCATTATTACTTGTAGCAGCAATGGCTGTCGGAATGCTTGCAGGATGCGGTGGTGGAAAATCTTCCATCAGCCAGGATGGCTCATCCGATGCAGCAGAAGGCAATGAAAAAGCAGAAATGGCAGATGCAAAGGATGTAGACGGAACAACCATTACTTTCTGGCATTCTATGGGTGGAGTCAATGGACAGGCAATCGATACACTTGTCAAAAAATTTAATGATGAAAATGAATATGGAATTACTGTAGAAGCACAGTATCAGGGAGAATATGATGATTCTCTGAACAAATTAAAGAGCGCACAGATCGGAAATATGGGTGCAGATCTGGTACAGGTCTATGAAATCGGTACCCGTTTTATGATCGAATCCGGCTGGACAGTGCCAATGCAGGAAATGATCGATGCAGATAATTATGATGTATCCGAGATCGAACCGAACCTTGCTGCATATTATACGATTGATAATCAATTATATTCGATGCCTTTTAACTCATCTACCCCAATTATGTATTATAATAAAGATATGTTCGACAAAGCCGGTATTACAGAAATCCCGGACAGCCTGGAAGCAATCGATGAGATTGGCGATCAGTTAATGAGCAAAGGCGGTGCCGGAGAAGTAATGTCTCTTGGTATTTACGGATGGTTCTTCGAGCAGTTTATCGGAAAACAGGGTCTGGACTATGCCAATAACGGAAATGGGCGTGAAAAGGCCGCAACAGCAGTTGACTTTGACAAAAACGGTGCAGCCAAGAATATCCTGACCGCATGGCAGAAACTCAACAAAGACGGTTATGCTCCAATCGTCGGAAAAGGCGGTGATGCAGGACTTGCAGATTTCTCAGCCGGAAAGTCCGCAATCACACTTGGTTCTACAGCTTCATTAAAACAGATCCTGCAGGATGTAAACGGAAAATTTGAAGTGGGAACTGCATATTTCCCGAAGGTATCTTCAAGTGATGAAGGCGGAGTATCCATCGGTGGAGCTTCTCTGTGGGCACTGAACAATAAAGATCCAAAGAAACTCCGTGCAACATGGGAATTCGTAAAATTCCTGATCTCTCCGGAATCACAGGCATACTGGAATGCACAGACAGGATATTTCCCGGTTACCACAAAAGCACACGATGAACAGACATTCAAAGATAATATCGCGCAGTATCCTCAGTTCCAGACAGCAATCGATCAGCTCCATGATTCTTCACCGGAATATTGCGGCGCGCTTTTAAGTGTATTCCCGGAAGCAAGAGCAACTGTTGAGTCTGAAATCGAAAGCATGCTGAATGGAAAAGAAGATGTCGACACAGCAGTACAGAAAATGTCAGATTCGATCAACAAAGCGATCACTGACTACAATACTGTAAATAATTAAAAAGAATCGAGGCAGTAAACATTGAGCAAAACAAAAATATTTGCACACAGAGGTGCAAGTGGATATGCACCGGAAAACACGTTGGAAGCATTTGCACTGGCAATCACACAGGGTGCTGACGGAATCGAGCTTGACGTACAGCTTACAAAGGATGGAATCCCGGTTGTGATCCATGATGAAACCATCGACAGAGTTACAGAAAAAAAGGGATGGGTCAAGGATTATACCTTAAAAGAGTTAAAAGAGCTTACAGTACTGAAAAACAAATTCCCGGAGTATTCCGCAGCAAAGATCCCAACCCTGGAAGAAGTACTGGATGCGGTAAAAGCATCCGGTATCCAGGTCAATATTGAGCTGAAAACAGGAATTTACTGGTATCCGGAAATCGAGCAGAAGGTTGCGGATCTTGTAAAAAAAGCCGGAATGGAAGAGCGGGTGATTTATTCTTCCTTTAACCATTACAGCATCCAGCAGATGAAGAAAATTGTGCCGGAAGCAGAAACCGCTTATCTGTACAGTGATGTGATCCTGAATGTTGCAGAGTATGCGAAGAATACAAAAGTAGACGGACTGCATCCGGCAGTATATCATGTAAAAATGGCAGATTTCCTGAAAGAATATCTGGGCAGCAATCTGAATGTCCGTGTCTGGACAGTCAATGAAAAAGCGGATATGAAATGGCTGATCGATGCAGGAGTAACTGCAATTATCACCAATTATCCAGACATGGCAGTGCAGATCAAAAAAGAAGCGGAAGTATAAGAACATCAACCGGATTATATAATGTCATCCGTTGATGAGTTGCATGAAGCATGGAGCAAAAGTATTTCTTAAATAAAAGAAAATATGTTTACTAAAACAGGGTATGTATGGCAAATGAAGCTGTACATACCCTGTCTGTATATTCAGATCAATTCTTGATTGCCTCTGTTTTAACTGTAAAAAACACTTGCATAGGCGAACGTATGTTTGTATAATAGAAATATGAATACAGAAATGACAAATGAGCATTATACAATACAGGAAAAATTACATATTCTTGCTGATGCTGCAAAGTATGATGTCGCATGTACATCAAGCGGCTCAAGTCGCCGGGGACAGAAAGGAGAACTCGGTAATGCCGTTTCATGTGGAATTTGTCACAGCTTTGCGGCAGACGGAAGATGTATTTCTTTACTTAAGATCTTAATGACCAATCATTGTGTCTACGATTGCAAATACTGCATTAACCGTGCGAGCAATGATGTAAAAAGAACTACGTTTACTCCGGAAGAGATCTGTAATCTTACAGTCGAATTTTATAAACGGAATTATATAGAAGGACTTTTCCTAAGTTCCGGTATTTTGAAAAATCCAACCTATACGATGGAAAAGATGTGCGAGACCCTGCTTCTTCTCCGCACCAAATATCATTTTAACGGATACATTCATGTGAAGACGATTCCGGGGGCTTCGGATGAATTACTTGCAGCTGCCGGTTATCTTGCAGACCGTGTCAGCGTGAATCTGGAACTGCCAACTTCTGAGGGCCTTCGTAAGCTGGCACCGAACAAGACTATGCAGACAATCCTAAGTCCGATGGGAAAAGTGCAGAATACTATTGCCGCATATCGCATGGCAATCGGAAAATCATCATATATGGAAAGAAGCCGTGGAAATCAGTTCCTGCATAACGGAATTTTTTCTGATACTTTCAAACAACAGTTCCAAAGAAAACTGGATAGCAGGGCAGCGCTGCAAAAAGCAGCAGATGTATCCCCAATTACTGTACAGTCAAATCCTGAGCTACTGGATTCTTCCTTCACCTGGAATCAGGCATATCAACTTGCACCACATGATATGTCCAGATTAAAACGCAGCTTTGCACCGGCAGGGCAGAGTACTCAGATGATCATTGGAGCGACAGGTGAAAGTGATTATACCTTATTACAAACCACGCAGCAGCTCTATCAGGGATTTGATCTGAAACGTGTTTTTTATTCTGCATATATCCCGTTAAATGAAGATTCTGTATTACCTGAAATTGGTACTCCGCCTCCACTTTTGCGAGAGCACAGACTGTATCAGGCAGACTGGCTTCTCCGATTTTACGGATTTCAGGCAGATGAACTTTTAACGACAGAGAAACCAAATTTTAATGAGCTTCTGGATCCGAAGTGTGATTGGGCATTACGTCATCTGGAATTATTTCCCGTTGAAGTAGAAACGGCAAGCTATGCAGAACTCCTCCGCGTACCCGGAGTCGGACCGAAATCAGCTAGCCGTATTGTAAATGCACGAAGATATGGCAGAATGGATTTCACAAGTCTGAAGAAAATGGGAGTTGTGCTGAAAAGAGCGCACTATTTCATCACCTGTGGCGGAAAACAGATGTATCACACACCACTTGAAGAGACTTATATCACAAGACAACTGGTCAGCGTAGACCGGAAGGAATCCTGGGAAATGGCTCATGCAAATGAAGGCTTCTCACAGATGACACTTGCTGATTTTGGAATTGGATAGTTACATCATTAGGGCAGAAAATACTTATAGCAATATGAGAAAGCAGGAAATTTATGAAGATATATACTTGTAAGGACCGGTTAGAAGACATCATGACCTGTATCTATGATGCATGGATAGAAGCCCTGCAGATCGGTCATGACCAGATACAGTTGAAAAAAGAACCGATTTTCCAGACAACATTATTGGATGAATATATCCATGTAGATGGGGACAGCTTCAAAGCAGAAAAAGTCACCCGGTCTATCCGCAGAGATATTTCTTCCAGAGCATATCTGTATGTGTATTACGCATCCCTTTCAGCAGAAGAAGACGCACTGCAGGCAATCTATAATTTTTTACGAGTTGGATTTGCCATAGGAGCGGGTGTACTCGAAAATTATACCAATCCACATGTAATGCGGATAATAGAACTGTACCGTAGTGTCGGAAATGAAAGCCATCATTTCCGTGAATTCGCCCGGTTTCAAAGTCTCGACGGGCATGTATATGTCAGCCATCTGGAACCCAAAAGTGATGTGATCATGCTGGTTGGAAGACATTTCGCAGACCGTATGCCATCGGAATATTGGATGATCGTTGACGATAACCGGAAGACCGTCTGTGTCCATCCAAAAGACGGAGAAAATTATCTTCGTTATCTGACGGACGGAGAGTTTGAGGCACTTCGGAAAACAGAAGAGTACGAAGATGAATACACTGGGATGTGGAAGATATTTTTCCATACGATCGGGATCAAAGAGCGGGAGAATTATGTCTGTCAGAGGAATCTTTTTCCGATCTGGAAGAGAAAGCATGCTGTGGAATTTAAAGAATAATCGCAGAAATTAAAAAGCAACAAAGAATAACTCTGGTTAAAAATCATGAGCAGGAAACAGTGATGTCAATGCTGCGTGGACTTCAGAAGTAGAAGAACAGTTCGAGTATATGTATCGGCTGTTCTTTTTTGGCTTTTAAGCGTAAAAACGGTAATGTTTTTCTTGTACATAGTCGAGCATTAGAGTATAATAAACTCAGTTTTTTCATATGTTTAAAAGCTATAATAAGGAAAACGGCAAAACAGATCAAAGTCTGCGACGCAAGGCTATAGTGCCTGTAAAATGGTAGCCAGTTGCCACGTTAAAGATGCATTGTCTGCAATGACAATGCTCTTTTTCGGTTTGGTTGTTCTGGTGAATATAGGCATTCGTGCAGATAGCAGTCAAAGGGATTTGACAAGGTCAAGAGCCGAATTAAACGCAGTAACGTATGCAGATCATATGAAGGCTGATATCGTGAGAGGAATTGATATTACAAATTTGGCAAAACCTCTGGATATTGA
>QFCE01000435.1_pt1 | contig 41137 bp, 41 predicted proteins | sample 5346091 | NCBI WGS metagenome assembly QFCE01 (sample SAMN09062252, study PRJNA434731) | Human gut metagenome, whole genome shotgun sequencing project. | isolation source: stool timepoint A chromium assembly | host: Homo sapiens | collected 2015 | reverse complement strand
CCTTTCACCATGGACAGCGAGATCTTGCCGCGATCCTTGTCGATGCCCGTCACCCACACCGTGACCGTGTCGCCCACCGCCGCCACCTCGCTCGGGTGCTTGACGAAGCGGTCGGCCATCTTGGAGACGTGCACGAGGCCGTCCTGCTTCACGCCGACGTCCACGAACGCGCCGAAGTCGACGACGTTGCGCACCGTGCCGGTAAGCTCCATCCCCACGGTCAGGTCGTCGAAGTCGCGCACGCCCTCGCTGAACACGACCTCCGGCGCGTCGTCGCGGGGGTCGCGGCCCGGCTTTTCCAGCTCGGAGACGATGTCGCGCAGCGTGGGTGCGCCAACGCCCAGCTCGGCCGCCAGCGCGTCCACGTCGCCGAGGCGGCTCGCGATGTCGGGGACGCCGCCGTCGGCGAGCGCTTCGGGCTTCACCTTCGCGCGCTTGAGCAGCTCGTTTGCGACGGCGTAGCTTTCGGGGTGCACGCTCGTGGCGTCCAACGGGTTCTTGCCGTCCGAGATGCGCAGAAAGCCCGCGCAGTTCTGGAAGGCCTTCGCGCCCAGCTTCGGCACCTTCTTCAGCTGACCCCGGTCGGTGAACGCGCCGTGCTCCTCGCGGTAGGCGACGATGTTCTTGGCCACTGCGGCGCTGATACCCGACACGTAGCCCAGCAGGCTCGCGCTGGCGGTGTTGAGGTTCACGCCCACGCGGTTCACCACGTTCTCCACCACGCCCGTCAGCGCGCGGTCGAGCGCCGCCTGGTTGAGGTCGTGCTGGTATTGGCCCACGCCGATGGCCTGGGGCGGGATCTTCACGAGCTCGGCCAGCGGGTCCTGGAGGCGGCGTCCCAGGCTCATGGCGCCGCGCGTGGTGACGTCGAGGTCGGGGTACTCCTCGCTTGCCAGCTTGGAGGCCGAGTACACCGAGGCGCCGGCCTCGTTCACGATGGTGTAGCGCACGGGCGCCTTCGACCGGGCGATGTAGTCGGCCACCACCTCCTCGGTTTCGCGGCTGCCCGTCCCGTTGCCGATGACGATGACGTTGATGCGGTGCTTCTCGACGTAGGCGGCCAGCTGGGCCTGCGTTTCCTTTACCTGGGAGCGCGGCGGGGTGGGGTAGACCGTGGTGTGGTCGAGCAGCTTGCCGTACTCGTCCAGCACGGCCACCTTGCAGCCCGTGCGGTAGCCGGGGTCGAGCGCGATGATGCGCGCCCCGCGCACGGGACGCTGCTGCAGGAGGCTCTCGGTGTTCTTGGCGAACACGCGGATGGCATCGGTCTCGGCGCGCTCGGTGAGCTCGGCGCGCAGGTCGCGCTCCACCGACGGCGCGATCAGGCGCTTGTAGCCGTCCGCGATTGCGGCTTTCAAAAGGGCTGCGAAGGGGCCGTCGCCGCGCAGGATGCGGCGCTCCAGCAGGCCCGTGGCCGCATCGGCGTCGGTGCGCACCTTCACTTTGAGCTTCTTCTCCTTCTCGCCGCGGTTGACGGCGAGGATGCGGTGGTTGGGGATGCGCGACAGAGGTTCGGAGAAGTCGTAGTACGCCTCGTAGACGGTCTTCTCGGACGCGTCGACGGCTTCGACGGACAGGGCCCCGCTTCGCTTGGTGGCCGCGCGCAGGCAGGCGACGTGCTCGGCGTCGTCGGCGACGACCTCGGCCACGATGTCCTGCGCGCCTTGCAGCGCATCCTCAGGCGTGGGGTATCCCGCCTCCGGGTTCACGAGGCCGGCGGCCACGGCCAGCGGATCCTTGGCGCTGCGGCCTTGCGCGAGGATGAGCAGCGCGAGCGGCTCGAGCCCGGCGTCGCGCGCCTTCGAGGCGCGGGTGGCGCGCTTCTTCCGATAAGGCTTGTACAGGTCCTCGACGCGCTGCATGACCGTGGCCTCGTCGATCTTCGCGCGCAGGTCGGCCGTGAGCTTGCCCTGCTCCTCGATGGCGCGCAGCACCTCGTCCTTGCGAGCCTCGAGGTTGCGCAGGTAGGTCAGGCGCTCGTCCAGATCGCGCAGCGTCGCATCGTCGATGCCGCCAGTGGCCTCCTTGCGGTAGCGAGCGATGAACGGGATGGTGTTCCCCTGGTCTACGAGGTCGATGACGGCCGCGACCTGCGCGGCGGTCAGGTTCAGCTCCTGGGCGATGGTGGTTTGGATGGATGGCATGGGTGAACATCTCGCTTTTGGCTTCGGGTGGTGATAACGTGTTCAGTCATTATAGACGAGCGGACGGAAAGCGGGAGCGCGATGAATATCCAGGTGTTCGGAACGAAGAAGAGCTTCGACACGAAGAAGGCGCAGCGTTACTTCAAAGAGCGGCGCGTGAAGTTCCAGTTCATCGACCTGAAGGAGAAGGGGATGAGCAAAGGCGAGCTGGAATCGGTCGCCCGAGCGGTCGGCGGCATCGACGCGCTGGTCGATCCGAAGGCGAAGGATGCCGACACGGTGTCGCTGCTCGCGTACCTGTCGCCCGATCAGAAGTTCGACAAGCTGCTGGAGAACCAGCACGTGCTGGCCGAGCCCGTGGTGCGCAACGGCAAGCAGGCCACGGTCGGCTACGCTCCCGACGTGTGGAAGACGTGGGAGTGATCGGCCATGCGTCTTCGCGCATCCGGATGTCGCCGAGCGAACGCTTTGCTGACGGGGCGCGCCGATCGGTTTCTTCACGGCATTCGAGCCCGCTCGGGCGGGATAGTATAGAATGAGCGCCATGCTGTAGAATTCGACGAGGAGGTTGTATCGTGGACGCGACCGATATGCGGTATCTGGAACTTCTATCCCGGCTGTTTCCCTCTGCGGACAAGGCTTCGGCGGAGATCATCAACCTCAGCGCCATTTTGAATCTGCCGAAAGGGACCGAGTTCTTCGCCTCCGACATCCACGGCGAGTACGAGGCGTTCTCCCACACCCTGAGGAACGGCTCGGGTTCCATCCGGCTCAAGATCGACGACGTGTTCGGCGATTCGCTGAGCGAGAACGAGAAGCGTTCGCTGGCCACGCTCATCTACTATCCGCGCGAGAAGATGGAGCTCGTGCTGTCGCAGGTGGACGATGCCGAAGCGTGGTACGCCGTCACGCTGCAGCGCCTCGTCGCCGTGTGCAAGCGCGCCGCGCAGAAGTACACGCGCTCGCGCGTCCGCAAGGCGCTGCCGAAGGATTTCGCCTACATCATCGAGGAGCTGATGACGGAGAACCGCCACGGCGTTGACAAGCAGGCCTACTACGCCGCCATCGTCGACGCCGTCATCCGCACCGATCGCGGCGGCGCGCTCGTCGAGGCGCTGTGCCTGCTCATCCAGCGTTTGGCCATCGAGCGCCTGCACATCGTCGGCGACATCTACGATCGCGGGCCGTATCCGCACATCATCATGGACGCGCTCATGGAGCACCACTCCCTCGACATCCAGTGGGGCAACCACGACATCGTGTGGATGGGCGCCTCGCTCGGCCAGCGCGGCTGCATCGCGCACGTCGTGCGCAACTGCGCGCGCTACGGCAACCTGTCCATCCTGGAGGATGCCTACGGCATCAACGTCCTGCCCTTGGCCTCGTTCGCGCTCGAAGCGTACAAGGACGATCCGTGCGTCGCCTTCGGCCTCAAAGGCAATCCGGATCTCCCGCCGCAGGAGCTGGAGATGAACGTCAAGATCCAGAAGGCCATGGCCATCATCCAGTTCAAGGTGGAAGCGCAGCTCATCGACGAGAACCCCGGCTTCGGCCTGGAGGGTCGCAAGCTGCTCGACAAGATCGACTACGAGCGCGGCACGGTGATGCTGGACGGCATCGAATACGAGCTGACCGACACGGTGTTCCCCACGGTGGATCCGGCCGACCCTTATCGGCTGACGCCCGAGGAGGAGGACGTCATGCAGCGCCTCGAGCAGGCGTTCACGGGCTGCGAGAAGCTGCAGCGCCATATGCGCTTCTTCCTGGACGCGGGCAGCCTGTACAAGATATGCAACGGCAACCTGTTGTTCCACGCGTGCGTGCCGCTGAACGCCGACGGCTCCCTCATGGAGACGGAGGTGTTCGGCGAGACGTACAAGGGCCGTGCGCTGTACGACGTCATGGAGCGCTACGTGCGCGCGGCGTTCGACGACGCCAATCCTGAGCTCGCCAAGCGCGGGCGCGACCTTCTGTGGTATATGTGGCTGGGCGAGGGATCGCCCCTGTTCGCCAAGAGCAAGATGGCCACGTTCGAGCTGTACCTGATCGCCGAGAAGGAGGCGCGCAAGGAGGTCAAGAACCCGTTCTACTCCTATCTCGACGACGAGCACGTGATGGGCGGCATCTTCGAGGACTTCGGCATGGATCCCGAGACGTCGCGCATCGTGTGCGGGCACGTGCCGGTGAAGGTGAAGGACGGCGAGGATCCGGTGAAGTGCGGCGGCCGCGTGCTCACCATCGACGGCGGCTTCTCGAAAGCCTACCAGCCCACCACCGGCATCGCCGGCTACACGCTGATCTCGAACTCCTACGGCTTCGTGCTGGCGGCTCACGAGCCGCTCGAGTCGATGCGCGCCGCCGTGGTGAACGAGCTGGACATCCATTCGTCGCGCAAGGTGGTGGAGCTGGTCGACAAGCGCACGCTGGTGGCCGACACCGACAACGGCTCGGTGCTCAAGCAGCAGATAGCCGACTTGGAAGAGCTGCTGGAAGCCTATCGGTGCGGCATCTTGGCGGAAAAGGAGTAGGAAAGCTCGTCTCTCAGGGTTCGGGAACGTAACGACGCTGCTACGGCTCAAGGTTTCGAGAAGACAGGTTGGCTTCATCTGTTAAAATTTCTCAAAAATGGTAGTATATTCCAGATTTGAGAAGATATGAGGTTGTCATGTACATCGAACGAGCGCTTGAACCTTTGGTGAGACGCTATTCCGAGAACTTCAAAATAGTTGCCGTGACCGGACCGAGGCAGGTCGGCAAGACGACTATGCTCAAGCATCTGATGGAGGAAGAGGCCGAGAGCGGTGTCGACCGAGTTTACGTAACGCTTGACAACACGGCAATTCTGCAGACGGCGAAGGAAGATCCGGCGCTTTTCCTGCAGCGCTATCGTCCGCCTGTTCTGATTGACGAGATACAGAAGGCCCCCGAGCTTCTTCCGTATATCAAGATGATCGTCGACGAGCGCGATGATTGCGGATCCGTGTGGATTACTGGTTCCCAGCCGCTGCACTTGATGAAAGCCGTGTCCGAGTCCCTGGCCGGCCGCGTCGGCATCGTGGAAATGCTCGGTCTTTCGCATTCCGAGGTGGCTGGCACCCCCTCGGAACCGTATCTGCCCAGCGCAGACTACTTCATGCGGCGCGTGGATATGGCGAAGCCCTTCGGGGTGTCGGAAGCGTATCGGCAGATATGCGCGGGTTCGCTGCCCGGCATCCGTGCCCTGCCCGACGATTTGCGTGCGGGCGGTTACGAGTCGTATCTGGATACGTATATCATGCGCGACATCCGGGATCTCGCGCAGGTGGGCGACGAGCTCAAATTCAGGCGTTTCATGGCGGCATGCGCTGCCCTCACGTCGAGGCCGGTGGTGTACGCCGAACTCGCCAGGCTTGCGGACATCGATCAGAAGACTGCGAAGACGTGGCTTTCGTTGCTGGTAAGTTCCTACCTGGTGAAGGTGGTCGAGCCGTACTCTAACAACATCCTAAAACGATTGAGCAAGCAGCCCGTCATGCATTTTCTCGATACCGGTCTTGCGGCGTATCTTTCCGGGTGGAGCAGTCCCGAGGCGTTGGAGGTCGGTGCCATGAGCGGGCAGATTTTCGAAACGTACGCATTCGGCGAGGTCTACAAGAGCTTCCTCAATGCGGGCAGGCGAGCTCCGCTGCATTTCTTCAGAACGAACGACAAAAAGGAAATCGATATGCTTTTGGAGCAGGATGGCGTGCTCTTTCCGATAGAGGTGAAGAAGACCGCGTCGCCAAGCAAGAAGGACGCCCGCAATCTCAACGCCATCGATCCAGTGACGTTCGACGACGTTCCTGTAGAGCTGCGGGCTTTCAAGCGCGAAGTGGGGATGGGGTGCATCCTCTGCATGACCGAAGATGCCTTCCCCATAGTCTCGCAGGTGTGGGCGTTTCCCGTGTGGGCGGTGTAAGGAGTGCTGATGAAAGAGCTGTCGACGTTCGTGCTGGAGAACGGCGCGTTGTCCGTGATCATCTCGCCCGTGGGCGCGGAGCTGCAGAGCGTCGTATGCGGCGGCGTCGAGCGCATGTGGTCGGGCGACCCTGCGGTGTGGGGTCGTCGGGCTCCTTTGCTGTTCCCGCTGATCGGGCGCTTGCGTGACGGTTGGTACGCGAACGGGGGCCGGCGCGTGGATGCGCCGATGCACGGTTTCTGCCGCGACCGCTTGTTTGCCGCCGAGCAGGAGTCGGGCGCGCGCGTCCGTTTCGAGACGGCGTCCGACAGGCAGACCCGGGCGGTCTATCCCTTCGATTTCCGGTTGACCGTCGACTTCTCGCTCGAGGGTTCCTCGATCGTCAAGTCGCACACCGTTGAGAACCTGGGCGACGTTCCCATGCCGTTCGAGCTGGGCGGCCACGAAGCGTACGCGACGCGCTTGATGCCGGGAGAGCGCATGGTGGATTGCTTCGTGCGCTTCGAGGACATCGATAAGCTCGAGATGTTCGGGATGGACGAGGCGGGGATACTGACGCTGCCGAAGATCGAAGTGCCGCTGGAAGACGGCCGCTTGACCAGGACGCCCGAGCAGTTGGGCATCGATACCGTCGTGCTGGAGAACGTTCCCGGCAGCGTCGCGACGCTAGGCAGCTCGAAGAGCGGCTACGAGGTGACGGTGGAGTTTTCCGATTTTCCCTATCTGGGCATTTGGACGAAGGCCGGCCAGGACGATGCCCGATACCTGTGCATAGAGCCCTGGTCCGCGCTGCCCGACGCACGCTTCTCCCCACGTGAGCTGTCCGAGAAGCCCGGCGTGCGCACGCTTGCGCCCGGGGAGCGTGCCGTGCTGGAATACCGGATGACGTTTCGCTAGGAGGCGCCATGGACGAGAAGCGCAGGTGCTCGTGGGCGGGCGACGTACCCGTGTACGTCGACTACCACGATAACGAGTGGGGAAGGCCCACCCATGACGATCGCATGCTGTTCGAGCTGTTGGTTTTGGAGGGCGCGCAGGCGGGCCTCTCGTGGCTGACCATCCTGAAGAAACGCGAGGCGTACCGCGAAGCGTTCGACGGCTTCGACCCCGCCAAGGTGGCGCTTTACGACGAGGCGAAGGTCGAAGAGCTTATGACGAACGAGGGGATCGTGCGCAACCGCCGCAAGATCGACGCGGCCATAACTAACGCGAAGCTGTTTCTGGACGTGACCCGCGAGTTCGGAAGCTTCGACGCGTTCATATGGGACTATGTGGATGGCGAGCCTATCGTGAACCGCTGGAAAACCCAGGCCGACGTGCCGGCGACCACGCCGCTCTCCGATCGCATCAGCAAGGATCTCAAGAAGCGCGGCTTCAAGTTCGTCGGCTCCACCATCGTCTACGCCTACCTGCAATCCATCGGCATAGTGAACGACCACGTGGTCGATTGCTTCGCGTATCGGGAGCTTACGTCGTAAGGATGGTTCGGCCTCCGTCGTCGTGGCGGGCATTTGAAAGCTAGGCCGATGCCGTTTCCCCCTCCTCGTCCAGCAGCTTGCGCGCGTAAGCGATTGCATCGTCGATATTGCTGCGGAAATGGTCTTCTCCCACCATGTCCACGAAACCCGCGCGGCGCATGGTTTTCATCGGCTGCTCGTTGGCGTGCGAGAAGATGAGGCTGACGCCGTTCTCGCGGCAGTACCCGTAGAGATTCTCCAGCGCGTTCATACCCGTCGAATCGAGCGATGGCACGCCTCGCATGCGGATGATCAGGTACTTCGTGAAGGATTTCACCGATATGTCGGATATGCGGTCGGTCATGCCGAAGAACATGGGTCCGTTGATCTCGTACACGCGCACGCTTTCAGGGAGTTCGCGCAGGTGCGTGACCTCGGAATCCTCGTCGCAGTAGTATTTCCAGCCGCGAACCTCGGTCTCCTCGCTCACCATCTTCATGAACAGGACGACCGTGATCAGCATGCCCACGGCAATCGCCACCACCAGGTCGAACACGACGGTCAGCGCGAAGGTGAGTAGCAGCGTGGCCACCGCTCCTCGGGAGGCCGTCTTGCACAAGTGTGCGAAATTGCGCCATCCCGACATGTTGTAGGCGACGTGCAGCAAGATGGCCGCGATGGTCGGCATGGGGATGAGGGCCGCATAGGGCATGAAGAACACGAGGACGATCAGCAGCACGAGCGCATGGATCATGCCGGCGACGGGCGTTCTGCCTCCGTTCTTCACGTTCGCGGCGGTGCGCGCGATGGCGCCGGTTGCGGGGATTCCGCCGAACAGCACCGAGCCGATGTTGCCCACGCCCTGCGCAACCAGCTCCATGTTGCTGCGGTGGTGCGAGCTGATCATGCTGTCGGCGACGACGCAGGACAGGAGCGATTCGATCGCGGCCAGGATGGCGATGGTGATGCCGTTGGGAAGCTGGTCGGCCAGCAGGTCGACGTTGAGTTGGGGAATGCGGAATTCGGGCAGGTCGCTGCTGATGACGTACAGGTCGCCGATGGTGCTCACCTGCATGCCGAAGCCGCTGACCAGGGCGATTCCCGCGATGAGCGCGACAAGGGATCCGGGGATGCGTTCGCTGACCTTAGGCCAGGCGAACAGGATGGCGAGGCAGACCGCTCCCACGACGAACGCTTGCCAGTTGGCCGTTCCGATGCTTTGGGCGACGGCCTGCAGCTTGTCCATAGTCTCGACCGTGGGCGCGCCGGCGGGGAAGGCGAGGCCGAGGAAGTCTTTGACTTGACCGATGACGAGGGTCACGGCGATGCCTGCCGTAAAGCCCGTGGTGATGGTGTAGGGAACGAACCGGATGAGCGATCCCAGCTTGAAGAAGCCCATCAGCATGAGCAGCACGCCGGCGATGACGGTGGCTGCGACGAGGCCGTCCATGCCGTCGGTTGCCACGATGCCTGCAACGATGGTGGCGAACGCCGCCGTGGGGCCCGAGATCTGCACGCGGCTGCCGCCGAGGAACGCGATGAGGAACCCGGCGACGATGGCCGTGTAAAGGCCTTGCTCAGGGCTCACGCCCGAAGCGATGGCCAGCGCGATGGAAAGAGGCAGCGCCACCACGGCCACCATGACGCCCGAAACGACGTCTTTGGGAAGCTGTCGTTTGAGCTCTTCGCTGTCGGTGTGCTTGATGATGCTGAAAAGTATCGGTTTGATCTTGTCGCGTTGCAATGCTCTGCTCTTCCATGTCGTCGCTTCTGCTCGGTGCGCGCGAAAAAGCGTTCCGCCCGGATCGACCGGGCGGAACGCAAGCGAATACTATGCGGTTGGATTCGATTTTGCGCTTCGCCATTATACTGCAAGATTACAAGAGGGCAACAAATCGGGGAAAGCGAAGCATCGACAAGGGCTGAAGCGCTGTGTCGACAGATGCTCGGAGTCTCGTATGATACTCGGGGCGATGAGCATTCCGTGGCGAACGGGCGGTGTTCTGATATTGTCCGCGAGTTCGTAAGCTTCGATGCGTTCCGTTGGAGCGCATCACCCACAGGCTTCGGCTTACAACCTGATGGACAGAATACCCATCGAGCTTGCTAGAAGAACGAGAACGACGACTGCTGCCAAGACGATCAGGGCTGCTGTTGCGGGTTTGCCTAGTTTCATCGATTCTCCCTCCGGAGGTTCTTCGTCAGGCGCTCTGTGTGCTGATAGAATTATACCGAACCTGAAAACTGATTATTCGAGCGAGGGTTTATTTTGGAAGAACGCAAACGGGGTGGGCAAGCGGCTTCGACGCGAGCGAAGCGGAGGAGCGCGAGATTCGCCTAGAGCAAGCGCGCACCGCGAGAATCGAGGCGGAAGAACGTAGTCGGAAGAAGGAATCTCGCAGGGCTTCCAGGAAAGCGTTGGGACGATTTGCAAAGCGCTTTCCCCTGAAAGTGACAGTGACGATCGCGGTGGGGTTGCTAGTTGCGTTGATTGCGATCTTCGGCTTCGTCCTGCCTTACGTCATGGACGACGATGAGAACCAGTACGTTACAGAGTCCGATCTGAAGTCCGCCGTCGACATCGACAACCTCTCGACCATCGACTACGTGTACCACGGCATCGCGGAGAAGCACAGCACGTTCCTTTGGCAGGATCGGGTGGACTATCGGGTCAAGTACCAGGCGCACGTTCGCGCGAGCTACAAGCTTGTCGATATCGAGTTTCGCGTCGATAGGGACAACGGGGTTGCGACTGCGTACCTTCCCGAGGCGGAGATCGGCGAGCCGCAGCTTGATCACAAGGAGTTCGGCTATCTCCCCGAGAACGCAACTGCGGACATGAAGGACGTCATCGCCCTGTGCCGCGAGGATTCAGCGTCGGACGTGGACAGGGACGAGATCAGGAGAGAGGCTGACGCGAGCCTGCAGGATACCGTGTCGGCTCTCACGAAGTATTTGCTCGGCGACGATCTGAAGCTTGAATTCAAGCCTATTTCCGAGTACAGCGAGGAGGTTGCGGCCGATGAATAGGAAACGCTTCGTTTGCCTTGCGCTTGCCGGCGTGCTCGCTTTCGCGGGCCTTGTCGGGTGCGGCAAGGAGGAAGAGCCCCCTGATTTCTCTGGGTATTCGAAGATCGCCGAGCTGGCTACGATCAAGTGCGTGTACCACAACGTCGCCGAGATTTACAACGACGGAACCAACATGCTGTTCGGCATCAACGTCGGCTACAAGAAGGCGTGGTTCGAGTACGACGGAACCATGCAGCTTGGCGTCGACGTGTCGAAGGTCCGCATCGAGGGCCCCGACGAGAACAACGTGGTGACGATCGTTATTCCGCAGGCGCAGGTTCTTGGCGTTCCAGATGCGGACGAGAGCACGTTTTCCGATGTTTACAGCGACACGGGCCTGCTGACCTCGATCACATCCGTCGATCAGGCTGAGGCGTACGCTGCGGCGCAAGACAAGATGAGGGAGAGCGCCGAGGGCAACGAGATGCTGATGAGGGAAGCGCGCGATCGGGCGGAGATGCTTTTGCGCCAATATGTGGAAGGAGTCGGCAAGAAGCTCGGCGCCGAATACGAGATTCGCGTTACGGACGCCCAGTAGCGTTCGATGGGCGGGGCATGCGCCTGCGGCTGCCTTCGACCCGTCGAACGCCGCGGTGTCCTTCTCCTTTTGTGTGCTTGTCGCTGCGCCTTCGCATTGCCGCTGTTCAGAGGGCGATTCCCTTTTCATGGAGGACTCTCGTCACGTTTGTTGCGGTCGCTTCCGATTCGTCGGTCAGCAGGCCATCGTCGGTAAGCATCGGCGTGTCTAAAACGGTCTTGATTGCCACGGCGACTCCTGCGCACGATGCAACGATGCGCTTTGCCTCGTCGTCGTACGAGCTGAAATCGTCGCCTTGCTTCGAGAAGTTGTCTTCCATCTCGAAGACAAGCGGCAAAAAGCGAGCATCAAGTCTCGCGATCAGGTTGTAGAACAAGTAGGTCCTGCCTCGGATGGCCTCGCATTGCAGGATCGCTGTTTCCAGTTGCGAAGCGATCTGCATCGCCTCTGCCCTGTTCGTGCGAGCTTTATCAAGCTCCTTGTCAGCTGTGCGCCCTGCAACGAGACCGAGGACGAGTAGAGCGGGGCCGGCAACCAGGCCGCCTAGAACGGCTGTGCCTCCAGCCATTCCCAGGCCGCCCGCAGCAATCGATCCGTCGCCGAAAAACGCGAGCGTGGCGTTGGTTGCCGCTGCTCCGCTCAACGATGCGATGGCGGTGCCTGTTGATGCACAGGCGAGAGCCTGTGCTGCGCCGTACGCTCCGAAGGCAACGAGTGCGCCGCCGGCTGTTCCGGCAACTGCGCCGCCGGTAAGCGATGCCGCGAAATTCACCATGGACTTGAGCTCGTCGAACTCTTTCTCATCAATGCGCATCTTAGAGAGCTCTGAAAGACCCTCTGTTTCCTTGAAGTCGACGTTCTTCAATTTCGTGAATGTGTCCAGGAATGTCTTCATGCTGTTCTCGAGGACGAACACCTTTTCTTCACCTAGGTTGGACAACGCGGTTCCGCATGATTCGCGATGCGCGTTAAGCCGAGCCGTGGTCGACTCGACGAGGGCGTTTGCATCCTCGTTCATTTTTGTCGCGGTACGGGCGTCGATGCCTGCTTTAACTGATTTGACGACTCCGGCTCCACCGGTTGCCACCGCGGCTCCGATGAAGAACACTGGCAAAGGCATGGTATCCTCCTTAGAGAGCGATGAGGTCGCGAATGCTTTTGAATATGATTTCTTGACGCTTCTCGACTTCGGCCACGAGAGGGGCAACTTGCGAATACGGCCTGCCGGATGTCTTGAGCCAGCAAGCCTCGCGCTCGAGATCGGAAAGCGCGAATGCGCTGTTTTCGAGTTCGGCGAACCGGTCTCGCCTAATCCCGAGAGATGTGGCGGCATGGCTGGCAATTTCGATTTCCGGCTCGGCGTAATCTTGATCGCTCATTGCGGTGACAAGCATGTTCCAGACAAGAAGGGATGGATCCATGAGATCGTCGTCCGATGATTCCGCTGTTTCTATCTCCTTGTCGACAAGGTCGTTGATCGCGTCGGTTCGACTATCGTTTTCGTTGATTTTGGAAGTCGCATCTTCGCATTGCTGCAGGAGCGAATCCCTGATCTGCGCGTAGTTCTGCAGCAGGGCATTTCCGATCAGGTCGAATTTCTCCAATTCCTCCGGCTTGACATCTCCGTCGGCGGCCATGAGGTAGTACAGGATCCGCGTTGCCCCGATCTTCGAGATGTGGTCATCCTGAAGGGCTATGCCGTTGATCCTTTCGTTTTCGTCGCTCGTTGTGCGAGCTACCAGATCAGAAACTGCAGCCCCCGCGTTCTCGGCGAAGTCGGAAGCCGTATTTTTGGCGCTCTGCAGGGCGGCGGCGGCCTTTTCCTGAACCTTTTTCGCATCGCTGATGTCAATGCTTTGGATGCTCTTTTTAGCAATAGAGGTCGCATCGCTCGCGGCGTTCGCCGCTGCCGTAATTGCCCCGTCGAAGCTTTTTTTCAGGTTCTCAAGACCCATGTCCACCTCCTGAAGATTAGAGGATCAGAGCGTCGTCCGATCCCATTAACGTTTCGAACTCTCTTTTGTTTGCAAATTGGGTATCCCTGCCCAAAGCTTTCTGTATCGCGACGCTGCCCTTGATGACGAAGTCGGCATTTTTCTCTGCAATGCCGCGATCCATGTCGTTCATGCCGTTTGCAAACGCTTCGAGATCGTCGATTATGTAGTCGCCGACTTGCTGCTCTAAGTTTTTCTCGAACTTCCGGAGCTGCTTGATGAAGATTGCCGCCCTCGTTTCTGACAGAACCATCTTTTCGTGGAGAAGCTTCGTCTCTTTCGATTCGTTGTCGATCTCCTTTGCGATCGCTATTGTAGCGCGACCCGCTCCGACATAGTTGATGCGAGCCGTCATTCTTCCCGCTAGCAGAATCCAGTTCGCCCCTGATTCCATAGCCGCGCGAGTGGCGGCATCCGCTGTGTCCGCAATACTGAAAGTCATAGACGAGATGGCGAGCATTCGGTCGACCGTCCTGTTCCCAATGGGAACGATATGGCTCCAGTCGATGTCGGCAAGATCGTCGTGGGAGGATGCTTCCCTGGCCAGTCGGCTGAGAAAAAAGCCCGTGCGCACAAACGCCTCGTTCAACAGCACGGGAAGCGTTTGCTTTGCGGCGGCCTTGTACAGCGGAATCTCGCGACGTAAGTCGATTCTTTGCTTCGTGTAAAGCTGATCGACCATTCCGGGCAACCCGCTGTCCTTTAGGCGGGGAAGCGAAGATACCTCATGTAAGAGCGAAACGAGAACTCCGGGTACGCCCATGCCTCCGCCGGGAGTGTTCTTGGAGCCTCCCATGTCGCTTACGAGATGCCCGAACCACCTAGTCGCGCATCTCGCCACTTCGGCAAGTATCGGTGCGGAGGCCGCAAGTCTTGCCAGTCTGCGAACGGCCTCGGGCATTTGCTCCGCTGCTTCTTCCTCGTAGGCGTGCTCGGCCAGCGAGACTATCCAGTTCAGCATTCCCGTGATCGCGACAGGAATCAGAATCTGCGCAACGTCCTTTGCCGTTGTTCCAACCATCACGAAGTGCCATTTGCCGTTTCTGTCCACAAACGTTCCGACCCTCAAGAACTGGACGGCCATCGCGGCCAGAAGGCCGATTGGAGTGGGGTGGTGCGCGAGATCCGCCAGGTGGTGGTTGCTAGCAGAAACGCTTATGCTCTTGCCTTTCCAGATGTTGTCTTGAGGGACCTCGTAACTCGATTCGAGGTTTTTTATGGCATCGACGAGCCTGCCCCCGTCGCCCTCTTTCTGTCCTGCGAACTGCTGGATGAACTGGTTCACCTGGCGATGCGAAAGGCTGATGTCCGCAGCTTCGATTTTGGTTTCTCCGACGATCAGCGAGTCCATAGCTCCCGCCAATAGTCCGCTGAATACCGCGAATGCGTAATCGTCTCTGTTCGCGGTGCATGTGTAGCGCTTGAGGTTTTCTTCGACATCCGAGAGCTTCCGGTTGATTAAGTCCAGAGACTCGCATTCGGCGAGTCCTTCGGTGCTGAGAGATATCTCGGCGGAGACAAGTTCCGTCATCCCGAACCCTTTCGTTTACAGTTTGCGCCCGCAAAGTTCTCGCTTTTGCGCTTTTGCAAGGTATCGTTAAAGTATATCTTCTTCTATCGACTTTGATCCTGCGCTCTTCCATGAGTCTGCGCGAAGAAGCCCGATATCGATGATTCGTGGTCTTGCAATGGTCGTTCTCTTAATTGATCTGATTCTCGCATCTGGCTATTTAATCGATGCGGCGGGATCGTTATATTCGAGTCGAGGAAACTTGAGGGTTGAGCGAAGGAGTGAAAGCGGTGGAGCGAAATGCTCCGCGTAAGAAGAACGGAGGCTTATGATGGTGGAAAACGCGGTTATCGAAAGCCTGAAGACTCGGCGTGCGGTGAGGGGTTATGCGGACAGGCCCGTGGAGCGCGAGAAGCTTGACGCGATCCTGGAGGCTGCGACCTATGCGCCTACGGGAATGGGAGCCCAGTCGCCCGTGATCGTGCTGGTGGAAAGCAAGGAGGTCAGGGACAAGGTGGCCGCCCTCAACGCAGGGGTGATGGGACGTGACATCGATCCCTTCTACGGGGCTCCTGCGGTTGCTATCGTTTTCGGCCATAGGGGTGCTGCGCCTACCTGGTTCGAAGATGCCTGTCTTGTGGCGGGCAACCTTCTGAATGCGGCGCATGCCGTCGGGGTCGACTCGTGCTTCATCTATCGTGCCAAGGAGGTCTTCGAGACCGACGAGGGTCGAGCGCTTTTGAAGGATTGGGGTCTCGACGGCGATTACGTGGGCGTTGCCAACTGTATCCTGGGTTACGGCGACGGCCCTGCGCCCGAGCCGAAGCCTCGCAAGGACGGGTACGTGAGGATCGTCTAGTCGGAGAGCGTTGGGGGTCGGTTCCGAGGGGTGAGAGGGTAGTCATGTTCAAAAGCCCTTTCAGCCGCTGGTGCGAAGCATCTTGTTCGATTGATGTCTGAAAAAAGAACAATTCATACAGATTTGTATAGCATATAGATGTCATACGGCATCACTTTGCGCTCAGTGGTATAATCGTTCCAAAAAGGAAGGGAGACACGGCATGGCCACTGCAGTTAAACCGACAACGGTTCGCGTCGATGAGAACCTCAAGGCCCAGGCGAACGAGATCCTCGGATCTGTCGGGTTGAGCTACAACACTTACGTTGTCATGGCGACGCACCAGCTGGTGAACCAGCGCAGGATCCCTTTCGAGATCGTTCCGGCGGGCGGGGTCCCGAACGAGGAGACCCGCCGCGCTCTGGTCGCCGCGGAGGCGAAGGAGCTCGGCCTCATCCCCGACGATGCGCCCGCCTTTGACGATATCGACGGACTCGTGGCGTTCCTCGAGGAGGAGTAGCCCGTGTACGAGATCAAGGTCGAGCCGGCCTTCAAGGCGGACTACGCCCGCGTCATGAAACGGCACCCCCGCTTGAGGGGCGAATTCAAGGAGGCGGTCTCGGAGCTCATGAGGACCGGCGCGGTGCCGAACGAGTACGGCCCGCACGAGCTCAGCAATCCTGGCGGGAACTACAACGGGCACATAGACTTTCACCTCTCGGACGGCATGGTCGATGTCGTGGTGCTCTACATGCCCCATAAGTCGAACCCGATCATCAGGCTCGTCCGCATGGGCAGTCACGACGAGCTGTTCCAGGGTCCCCTCATCTAGAGGCCTATCGTCTCGCGCACGACGCGGTTCGCCATCTTGGCGATGTCGACGTGCGCGAGCATGAGAGCCAACGTCCTCGTCGTGCGCCACTGCTACAGGGCTGATGGGGATGTGATCCGCATAATTTCTGCTAGAAAGGCGACGAAGGCAGAATCGAAAGAGTATTGGAGGTACTGCCATGAGGGATGAGTACGACTTCAGCGGGAGTCGCCCGAACCCCTACGCCGAGCGCGTACGCAGGCCGGTGACTGTGAATATCGATGTTGAGACCATCGACTACTTCAAGGAGGAGGCGCGTAGGACGGGCATACCCTACCAGAACATCATCAACATGTATCTCGGCGAGTGCGCCGCCCAGAAGAAACGGCTCACGTTCGTCTAGCGCGCAATCTGGACGGCGCGGCCAAAGACACCGATGTTTAGCAGCGGGCCCCTAAGCGGGGCCCGCTGCGTTTTCGTCGCATATCCTGCGAGTCTTGTGTAGCGCACAGGTGTCAACTTCTTGTGCGCCGCGTTTGCCCAGCACTTGGGCCAGGTTCGACTTCTCGTAGCGCGTCTTCGACATGGTGCCACAGTCTCGTAGTTCTCGATCCAGCTGCGTTGTGCCCAAAGGACGACGCGGTCTTTGGAGGTCCCAGAACAGCTTCACCGGGATCTTCCTGACCTCTTCTTGCGCTTGACCAGCGTGGGGTAGTCGTGAGAGACGCAGAGGGTGGCGTACGGGTTCCGGGGCAAGGGATGCCGCGTCGCTGGCGCTGCTCTTCGTTCGGCTACTTTGGCCGATGTCTGCTACGCCGATTGCCGCCTTTGCACCAGCAAGGTTTCGGGTCAACTGCAAGGGATGATTTTTCGTTGGTAATGACATATAAGCAATTGAAGCTAACGGATGACTTGCTGTTTCTGCAAGGTTACTCAGTGGCTCTTGTTTTCTCCTCTAACAATTTCCATCCGCTTCCTGTTAAAATCGAATTCGCTACATACAATCATCTGTAATACTTATAGATCTGGCAGGTGAATAGGAATTGACAATAAATAGCAGCAACAACGAAGCCGATGCCTGCAGTATCCTCTTGTTTGTCGATGAGGGTCGTATGTTTCACAAGGTGATTGAGCATTCGCGACGCTATCCCGAAGCAACCCCGCTGCTCATGCTCTCCATATTGCCTTTTCTCGCTCTGACCGTTCATGATAGCGTTAGATTCGTCAGAAAGTATTTTGATGCCACTGTTCCGCTTGATTCAAATGCTGTCAACAGGCTTCGCAATGCATCAAAAGCGCTTTCTTCCAAAGGACTTCATATTGAAGAGTATGCTTTAGAAGCCAAGGCGATAACCAGTACACTAACGGCTTCTGCAAAGAACCATTCAGGATTATTTGGAGATTTGCTAAATGCTATGCAGCCAGATATTGCCATTGTGTATTGCAATGGGCTTCCTGTTTCAACCTCATACAATGTTGCCCGGTATGTTGGTCAGGCTGATGGTGGCTTGAAGGGTGTCCTCGCAAATCCTGATGTAGTTAGTCGGCTGGGTTTCGATATTGGTCAGGCTGCAAGTGTTAATTATTATACAGTTGCTCAGTTGGGCATTGAAGAGAGTTCGCTTGTCTCCAATAAGTTCGAAGCCGAATCTCTCGATCTCCATTTTTCAGATCTGTTGATACCCTTATCTTGTAAGGGTATATCAAATATTGCGTGTTTCTTCATGTTATCGGATATCTTGACGCAGTTGAATTCGATCACGGTGCTGCGTAACAGCGGCTTTTTCAGCGATGCTCTTCAAATGAAGTTCGCAACAACGGTTCTACTGGCAGCATGCCGCAGCATTAGCAAATTCTCAAGATGTGTTAAACCTAAACCAGATCGACATGAATGCACTTCGGAGGGTGCTGAAATTCTTTCAACCATGATTCCTAAAAGCATGCGAAAAGAGATCGAGCGAACCAGCGATCTTAGAAACGCGTTCGTCCACTACGATTTTTCAAAACTGCTTGATAGCAAATTAGGCAAATGTCACGATGCCGGAACAATTCTTGAGATGGCTATACAATCATCTGTGCAGAAATCCGTTGAAGAGTACTTGGCATGGATTGTAGGTACTGTCGATGATTTGTCGAAGGTAATATCTACATTGCTTGAGCTTCCTGCTTATGGTTCTTCTGCTGGTGCGTGCCGAAACGTTCGTGCGTAACTTTGACACAATGGCTCTCAGTAGAGATCGGATGCGGAGCACTCTTTGAGATCAATCTCAGAGGGTGCCCCGTATCCTTATTCTCACTTGTTGTATCTGGTTGGTCGGCTAGATGCAATTATAAGTACTTAAAGCTCGTTTATTTGCGCCATCTCCACCTTTTCGATTAAATGCTCTGCAAATACTAGTAGCTGAAGAGCTTGCATCTTAGAATCCTTCCAATTCGCATCATGGGCTCTTGGGTTTCTAACGCCAGTCATGCATCCGGCGAACAATTGCATGTATCCAAGCTGCTCGTCAGCTTCAGAAGCTGACGAGCCTTGATTGAGCCGAAGGAGAGGTCTCTCTCTGGAAAATGCCATCTGCATCAGCTTGGACCCTGTTAAAGAAGAAGATGGAGCGATGGAAGCCTTCTCTTTAACCAAGTTATCGATCAGCTTAAAAGCTTCTTCAATCACTCTGGTGTAATGGCCATCAAAATACAGTTCGCGAGTTTTTTCTCTTAATGATTCATTAACTATCAGATGGTCATACAAGGAAGAGTCGTTCTCTGCCTCTTTTGAGGTGATACCAAGTGTGGAAAGCTCGGCGTTAAGATTATGTGCAATAGCGAATAATTCAAAGGCAACCATTGTCACTGATTCTTCCCATACAGATGTTTAGCCATGCTGCTAAAGATCGAGTTTACAAGCTCTGGGGTTGAGTCGGGAGAAATGTGTATTTGGAGATCAATATGCACCTCGGGTCGTGCGTGATCATCGGTATCTTTGCTAGCGCTTTCTTTTGAAGAGATGGAGCCATTGGGTAAACGGGTATCTTTTTTTCGGTATTCCATACTCACCTTCTTCAAATCGCTGGTTTTAAGCATACAAAACACGCGAGCCATCTTTCTTGAAGATTCCTCACCGATTCCCTGAGCCATAAACCAACTTTTCACCAATGGTCTATCAATCACTGAATCAGGGAATAGGGCAAGGAGTTCGGGAGGGTAAACCAATTCAAGAATCTTTTTGCATACCTTTTTGTATTCTTGATCCAGTCGCCATTGTTTTGCCAATGATGTCGGAACGCCATTAAAGTCGATTAGCCCCATTCTTTTGAGGGGGACAACAACGTTAGAATTAGCCGAAGGAATGCTGTTGAGAGGTAAGAACGACAAAATATATGATGGCGTAACAACACTTGGAATGGATGCTTTGAACTTATTGCGAACAGCCCACCAGCTTTTCTCGGTGATCGTCGGATAGTTCTTGCTGGTTTTTAAGGGAGTATTTATCAATGATCTATCCCTTTGCTTGATAACATCGAATAGTGCCACTTTCAATCTGTTGCGTTATAGGTAAAAGTATAGTCATTTCGCAATAAGAATGCCCGTCAAAACAGTAGACAGGCATTCTAACAGGTATTATGAATTGCTAGAGGTAAGGAACCCTATTCCCACTCGATGGTTCCGCAAGGTTTCGGCGTCAAGTCGTAGCACACGCGGCAGATGCCGGCGACCTCATTCAGGATGCGCTCCGTGATCTTCTTCAGCAGCGCCCAATCGAGCTCCGGCACCTCGGCCGTCATGGCGTCCACCGTGTTGACCGCGCGGATGATGGCGGGCCACTCGAAGGCTCGCACGCCGTCGCGGACGCCGGTGGCGCGGAAGTCGGGTACGCTCACGAAGTACTGCCACACCTTGCCCTCGAGGCCGGCCGCGGCGAACTCGTCGCGCAGGATGGCGTCGGCCTCGCGCAGCGCCTCCAGGCGGTCGCGCGTGATGGCGCCGAGGCAGCGCACGCCCAGGCCCGGGCCGGGGAACGGCTGGCGCTCGACCATGCCCTCGGGCAGACCCAGCTCACGGCCGATGACGCGCACCTCGTCCTTGTACAGCAGGCGCACGGGCTCGCACAGCTCGAACTGCAGGTCGTCCGGCAAACCGCCTACGTTGTGGTGCGCCTTCACGCCGTCGGATTCCAGGATGTCGGGGTAGATGGTGCCCTGCGCGAGGAAGCTCACCTCGTCGCCCACCTTGCGCGCCTCCTCCTCGAACACGCGGATGAACTCGGCGCCGATGATCTTGCGCTTGGCCTCCGGCTCGGCTACGTCGTCGAGCAGCTCGAGGAAGCGGTCGGTGGCGTCCACGTACACGAGGTTCGCGTCCAGCTGGTTCTGGAACACGTCAACCACCTGCTCGCTCTCGCCCTTGCGCATGAGGCCGTGGTTCACGTGCACGCAGATGAGCTGCTTGCCGATGGCTTTGATCAGCAGCGCCGCCACCACCGACGAGTCCACGCCGCCGGACAGCGCCAGCAGCACCTTCTTGTCGCCGATCTGGGCGCGGATCGCGTCCATTTGCTCGTCGATGAAGGCGTTCGCCAGCTCGGGGGTGGTGATTCGCTCTATGTCTTCGGGGCGCTTGTTGGGGTCCATGCGGGGGTCCTCCTCGTGTTCGGCAATGATCTGAGGAAATTATACGTGAAATGGCGCGGGTGTATAGGCAGGTCGTTCGTTCTTTCGGCGCCCTGCTCAGTATCCCATCTCGTAGAGGCGAGCGTCGTCGATGCCGAAGTAGTGCCCGATCTCGTGCACGACGGTCTTCCCGATCTCCTCGACGATCTCCGCGCGCGAGCCGAAGCAGCGCTCATGGGGACCTTTGAACACGGTGATCACATCGGGGACGTCGCTGTCGTAGCCGTCGGCGCGATCGGGCAGCGACACGCCGTCGTAGAGCCCCAGCAACTCGTTGTCGCAGACGGAAGCCCCTAGACAATCGGGTTCCTCGAGAGTTTCCAGATGGTAGTCGTTCGGCTCGTCCTCTACGACGACGGCCACGTTCTCGAGCGCGTCGAGGAACCGCTCGGGAATGCATCCGAGCGCCTCCTCCACGGCTGATTCGAACTCGCTGTCGGTCATGCGGTGCATGGCGGCCTCTTTCGTCGGCGGGCGCGCGAGCCCTCGGCCCGCCCGGTTCGCTGAACCGGCAGGCACGAGTATACCCCATACGATTTGTACTGTGTGCCGCACATTATCGTGTGAACTATGTTATAGTGTGCGACACACACTATCCGACGCAACCGCAAAACCTGCGGCGCAGGGAAACGGCACTGGAAGGAGGGGCGCATGGCGTACGACGACATCGTATCGAGCATGGTCTTGGAACTTCGGCGCGGCACGCTGGTCATGCTCGTGCTGAGCCAGCTGCGCGAGCCGGCATACGGCTACGCGCTGGTGAAATCGCTGGCCGACCACGGCATCCCTATCGAGGCGAACACGTTGTACCCGCTGATGCGGCGCCTCGAGTCGCAAGGGCTGCTGGCAAGCGAATGGGACAACGGCGGCTCGAAGCCGCGCAAATACTACCGCACCACCGACGAGGGCCTGCGCGTGCTGCGCGAAGTGGAGGCCCAGTGGCACGTTCTGTGCGACGGGGTGGGCAAGCTGTTGGAGACAAACGGAGAGGATCGGGAACATGCCGAACGATAACGACCTGATCGAGCGTTACCTGTACGCCATCACGCGGCACCTGCCCAGCGCACAGCGCTCCGACGTGGCCGAGGAGCTGCGCACGCTTATCTCGGACATGCTGGACGAGCGCTGCGGCAGCCTGCCGCCCACGGCCAAGGACGTCCGGGTCGTGCTCACCGAGCTGGGAACCCCGGGCGAGATGGTGCGCAAGTACACGAGCGGGGAAGGGGAATGCCTGATCGGACAGCCGTACTACGCACAGTACCTTTACGTTCTGAAGATCGTGCTGGCCTGCGTCGCAGGCGGCATGCTGGTCGCCGGGGCGCTGTCGCTCGCAACGGGCGCGGAAGGGAGCCTCCTCGGAGGCGTGCTGGAGGGCATCGGATCCCTGATAGGGGCGCTTCTCTTCGCGTTCGCGATCGTCACCCTGCTGTTCGCCTTCTTCTCCCGCCGGGGCATCGAGGTCGAGACGATGGGCTCGCTCGACGACCTGCCGCCCGTGCCGCGCGAGACCAGGTCTTCCACGCGCGGCGACGCGGTTGCCGGCATCGTGTTCTCCATCGTGGGCGCCGTTGTGTTCCTGCTGTTCCCCGACGTGCTGAACGCGCTCAGCCATCGCGCAGACGGCGTGCCGTTCGATCCGTTCAACGTCGACGCCTTCCGCGCTTCGGCATGGGTCGTCGTCGTGTGGACGTTCGTGTGCGTCGCCGGCGAGAGCTTCAAGCTGGTGGAAGGCCGCTATACGAAGCGCGTGCTGGCGGTGACGTTCGCATGCGACCTGGTAGCGGGAGCGCTCGTCGTGTTCTGGCTGACGAACTTCCAGCTGGTCGACTCCCAAGCCGTCGTCCAGGCGATGCAGTCGTCGGGCAAGGCGCTGGAGGGCCCGGTGCTGTGGGCGGTGTCCAACGCGCAGACGGCGTTCTGCGGCCTCGTCGTGGCGGCGCTCGTCATCGACGTCGTGGATGCCATCGTGAATACGGTGCGCGCACGGTAAAGCGACCGTCCTGTCGGCCCGCACGCCCCTCGCGGAAAGGGGCGCGCGGGCGTTGCTAGATCGCGTCCGACCTCAGAGCGTCCACGACGCTGGCGGCGTGCGCTCGGCGCAGCGCGTAGGCCACGCTGAGCGCCAGCACCACGGCCACGATGGCCACGGCGAGAGCCACGTAGTCCCACGGCAGCGTGAACTCGAGGCCGGCGAACGCCATGGACGTTGCTGCGAACAGCGCGAATGTAACCGCTACGGCTGCCGCCAGCCCTATCCCCAAACCGCGCAGGGCGTAGCTCGCGCACTCGTAGGCCAGCATTCGGGCGAAGGCGCGGTTGCCCATGCCGATGGAACGCAGCGCGGCGAACTCGCGCGTGCGCAGGATGATCCCGTTCGCCAGCGTGTTGAACACGTTGGCCACGGCGATGAGCGTCGTGATGACGGAGAAGCACAGCACGAACAGTTGGAAAGCTTGCGCGATCAATCGGTTCTGGCGCGCCGCGTTCTCGATGTCGTTCACGTTGACCACGATGTCGCCTAAGTCGCGCCCCAGCGCCTCCAGCTCGTCGGAAGCCTTCGCGTGATCCTCCGCCGTGAACGAGGCTCCGGCGAACGAGTACGTGTACGGGTTCGAGTGGTAGTCGCCCAGCCCTGCGGCTCTCTCCGCAACGCTCTCCGGCAGGATGATCGAGGGGAAGCGGTTGTTGGCCGCGATGGCGTTCAGCACGGCCGGCTCCTCGTCGCAGAGCGCTCCTATCTCGATGCGGAAAGCCGTGGCCGCCTCGTCGATGGGGGCGGTTACGATGTCGGCCGTCCCGCCGGCCCCGGCCTCCCGGTCGAGGTACCCCACCAGGGGCCGTCCGTCCGGGCCTTCCTGCAAGCCCATGTTGGAGAATCCTTCACGTTCCTCGGTGACGTACAGGTCGACGGCGCCGGTGCCCGCGAAAGGCTTCGTGGACACGTACGTGCCGTCGGGCATCCTGTCCTGATAGGTGTTCAGGCCGATGGCGCGCGGGTTCTCCGGGTCGGTGTAGGCGGCTGCGTCCAGGTCGAGCTCGTCCAGCAGCGCGCGCCACGAGGCATCGTCGACGAAGAAGGTGTACAGGGCCCCGTAGTAATCGCCGTCCTCGCCGAAGCTGTCGGGAACCCAGTCGGCGCTCGTCTGGGAGTTGTAAGCTTGTCGAGCAGCGCGCGCCTCTTGCGATATCATGCGACCGTCGACGACGCTTTCGGCCTGACCTTGGCGGCACGAGCCTATGAGCTGCAAGCCCTCGATCTCGCTCGCCCGCGTCAGGAACTCGTCGTATTCGGCGGCATAGTCTGACAGGTCGTTCCCTTCGCGCGGGGCGGTGTAGTCGGGATGCGCCGACACCACGATGTCGGCTCCGCTCCCAGCGCCGCGCGAGCTGCTGGCGCGGTCGGACAGCGGCGCGAGGTACAGCGCCGTGCTGCCGGCGACCACCACGAGGGTCACGCTGACCGCGAGCGATGCCACCACGGTGCGCCCGCGCGTCGCCGAGCGCGACAGGTTGCGGTGTGCGACGAACCCGGGGATGCCGAACAGCCTGCCCGCGATGCCCAGCTTCACGCGCCCGACGTCGGGCGCGTGCGATGGTGCCGACCGTTCTGCGCGCTTCGAGAGGCGCACGTCCTGCGTTTGGCGGATGGCGTCGACGGCTGAGACGCGGGCGGCGCGGGCCGACGGCACCCAGGCGCTCACCAGCAAAGTGGCTATCGACAGTGCCGCGGCCGCAGCCAACGCTCCGGCATCCACGTGCACCGCGAGCCCCGCCGATCCCGATCCCAGCATCGCAGCGAACGCCTCCTGCGACGACGAGAACGCGTCTGCCGTGCCCGCCACGCCCGCTAAGAGGCCAATCGGCACGCCGACGGCTCCCAGCAGCAGCGCCTCTGCCAGCACGGTGCTGCGCAGTTGCCGCTTCGAAGCGCCGAGAGAGGCCAGCAGTCCGAACTGCCGCGTACGCTCGGCCACCGAGATGGCGAATGCGTTGTAGATCAGCGATGCGGACGCCGCCACGATGACGATGGCCAACACGGCGGCAACCGCCCAGAGGCTTCCCCAGATGGGCCTGCCGTCGGAGATGCCCAAGTACGAGAACAGGCTGGTGTGGTACAGAGTGGCGGCCGTATCGTCCAATCCGGTCGCGTCGGCGAAGAAGGCCTTCATCTCGTCGAGGGTTCCCAGACCTTGCGTGACCAGATACGCGCCCGCAGCCGCTCCTTCCTCAGACGCGTCGGCCACGGTGAGGGCGACGCTGGGCGCGGAAGAGGCCGTGTAGTTGTTGGCGAGGAAAGGCGCTTGTCGCTTGTAGAATCCGGTAACCGTCAGCGTGCGCTCGCGGGCGTTCTCGACGCGCGTCTCGTTTCCGTCGGCGAGGCGCGCGCCGTCTTCGGCGGCTGCGAGGTTTCCGAAACCTCCCGTGAGGGTGGAGCCCGTTTCAAGGGGGCCGTTCGAAACGACGCCTTCGGCGCCTCCCGCGCCCAGCTCCTCGCCTTGGAGATAGTCGGGCAGCACGATCTCGTCCGCTGTCTCGGGCCATCGCCCGCTTGCCAGCTCGGGCATCAGGGAGTACGGCGCGCCGCCCGGCTCGTCGACGCCCTTGACGGTGGTCGGCGTCGTCTTCAGCGCGATGAACACACCCAGACGGTTGGCGTCGTCGGGCGCGAGTGCGGCCGATCCGAGGTCGCGGAAGGTGGCGAGGTCGGTCACGGCGTCGCTTTCCACGAGCGCATCGATGCCCTGAGCGGGCACGTCGGGGGAAAACACGTGCCATGATCCTTCAGTTACCATCGTGCGCTCGAGCAAGCCCTGCTGCACGCTTGCCACGCTGGTCAGCACGGCGGCTAGAAGCGCCGTGGACAGCGCGATGCCGACGACGGTCACGGCCGTGCGCACGCGGTTCTGAGCGAGCGAGCGCAGGGTGAAACGCGTGAATATGCCGGCCATCAGCGCCTCCTTTCGTCGGAGGCGATGCGGCCATCCTCGATGGCGATGACGCGGTCGGCCATGCACGCGATGTCCTCGTCATGCGTGATCACCACGAGCGTCTGGTCGAAGCGCTTGTTCGACTCGCGCAAAAGCGCCATGATCTCGTGCGAGTTGCGCGAGTCGAGGTTGCCGGTGGGCTCGTCGGCCAGCACCACGGCAGGCGCGTTCATGAGCGCGCGCCCGATGGCCACGCGCTGCTGCTGTCCGCCTGACAGCTGATTGGGCAGGAAGCGCTCATGGCCGCGCAGTCCCAAGCCGTCCAGAAGCATGCCGAGGCGCTCTTCGTTCACGGCGCGTCCGTCCATGAGCACGGGAAGCGTCATGTTCTCCACCGCGTTGAGCACGGGGATGAGGTTGTAGAACTGGTAGACCAGCCCCACGTCGCGACGGCGCAGCACGGCCAGCTCCTCGTCGGAGCGCGCGTACACGTCCGCGCCGTTCAGCAGCACCGTGCCGGAGGTGGGGCGGTCGACGCCGCCCATGAGGTGCAGAAGCGTCGACTTGCCGGAGCCCGACGAGCCGACGATGGCCACGAACTCGCCCGCGGCCACGCTGAACGACACGTCGTCGAGCGCCTTGAGCGCCGTGGGGCCGCTTCCGTACACCTTGGTGAGATGGTCGATGGTCAGAATGTCCATGAGGAGCCTTTCTCGCTAACGGTCTACGGAATAGTGTGCCATCCCGCGCTTGCGCGGGCATGAACGCCGCATGACGGAATTGTCATATTCGGCCAGCCCGCCGTTCCGGGCGAAGGGCCTCCTACACGACCACCTTCGGGAACGTCAGGTCGAAGCGAGCGCCGCCCGTTTCGCGGTCGTTGCCCGCGCGCAGCGTGCCTCCCTGGGCGGTCACGAGCGCCTGGGCCAGCGCGAGGCCGATGCCGAACCCCTCCGATCCCGCGCCGCGGTAGAAGCGCTCGAACAGGCGGGGAAGATCCTCGGCGGCGATGCCCGGGCCCGTGTCGGCGACGGACAGGCGGAAGGCCACGGCGTCCTCGGACGCCTGCACGCGCACGCATCCGCCGGCGGGCGTGTGCTCCATGCAGTTCTTGAGGATGTTGCCCAGCGCCTCGGCCGACCAGGCGGCGTCTCCGTTGAACGACGCTCCCTCGTCGACGTGCGTCTCGCAGGCGACGTCGCGCAGGTCGAAGGCGCCGGCCAGCGGGGCCAGCGCGTCGCGCACGAGCCGCGCCGCATCCACGGGGCGAGCTTGCACGCGGATGGCGCCGGCATCGGCCTTCGCCAGCTTCAACAGCGCCGTGACCAGCCATCCCACGCGGCTCACGAGCGTTTCCAGCTCGTGCAGCGCGCGGATGCGCTCGGCCTCGTCGCTCGTGCGCTCGGCGGTGCCGATGAGCAGCCCCATGGCCGTGAGCGGGGTGCGTATCTGGTGCGACACGTCGGCCAGCGCGTCGGCCAGCGCGTTCTTCTCGGCGTCGAGGCGCTCGGTGGCGGTGCGCAGGGCGGCCACCATCTTCGCCAGCTCGTTTCTGAGCACGGCCAGATCGCCCTCGCGGTAGTCCGAGAAGGCGATGCGCCGGCCGCCGTGCAGCACCTCGTCGACCTCGGACGCCAAACGCGCGATCTGCCGGTAACGCCGCAGCGAGAACGTCGCGAACAGCGCGCAGGCCAGCGCTCCGGCGGCCAGCACCCACAGGCCCGCGCGCGGTCCTTCCACCGCGGCGGCCCCTGCGGCGACGACGGCAAGCGCCCCCGCGAGCAGCGCCAGCTGGCAGGCGAAGGCCCGGTTCCTCGTCAGGCCCATGTCACGCTCCCGTCCGGTAGCCCAGCCCGCGCACGGTGAGGATGAGGCGGGGGTCGGCCGGATCGTCCTCCACCTTGTCGCGCAGGCGCTTGACGTAGACGCTCAGCGTGTTGTCGCTGACGTATTCGCCGGCGCTGTCCCAGATGGCGTTGCGCACGTGCTCGCGCGTGACCAGCTTGCCCCGGCTTTGCGCGAACAGCAGGAGCAGCCGGTACTCGAGCGCCGTCAGCGCCAGGTCGCGGCCCGCCTTGCGCACGCACGCGGTGCCGGCGTCGATCTCCACGTCGCCCAAGCGCAAAAGCGACGAGGCGGCGTTCGTGCGGCGCAGCACCGAGCGGATGCGCGAGAGCAGCTCGCGGGCGCGGAAGGGCTTGGCGATGTAGTCGTCGGCGCCCATGTCGAGGCCGGCCACGGTGCTGAACTCGTCGTCGGAGGCCGTGAGGAAGATGACGGCGGGAGCCGGGTCGCACGCCTTGGCCGCCGCGCACACGGCGAACCCGTTGCCCTGGGCGAGCGCCACGTCCACCAGCGCCAGGTCGAAACGTTCGCTGCGCAGCAACTCGACGGCCGCGTCCTGGCCGTCGGCACAGCGCGTCTCGTATCCTTTCGATCGCAGCAGGTCCGTCAAGCTGGCGACGATGGCCGCGTCGTCTTCAACGAGCAACATGCGCATGGGACGTCCTTCCCTTCGGGTGCATCGCTCCACGGTAGCAGAAAACGCGGGAAAGGGGAGGGGAGGATCAGCCTTCTTCGTCGTCGACGAACTCCAGGAGGTCGCCGGGCTGGCAGTCCAGCTCCTTGCAGATGGCGTTGAGCGTTTTGAAGCGCACCCCACTGACCTTGCCGTTCTTCAGCTTCGACAGGTTGCCGTCGGCGATGCCCACCTTCTCGGCCAGCTCTCCCAGGGAAACCTTGCGATCGGCCATCATCCGATCGAGGCGCAGCACGATAGCCATGCTGCCCTCCTAGATGATCTCGAAGTTCTCGTCTTGGACGAGATAGCCGTACTCGATGATCTGCCCGAGGCAGAACACGATGGCGGCCAGCATGAAGGCGAACATGACCGATTCGTCCACGAGAGCGCCGGACAGCGTTCCGGTTTGGATGCTGACGACTGCCCAGTACAGCCACTTCGGCACCGCGAGCGTCGCGAAAAGGAGCACGGCCACCGCTTTGATCTTGCGCGGCAGGTTTGCGAAGAACGGCGTCTCCTCGCGATTGATGCGCAGAAAGACGAGAGCGACGTACACGGCCAACGCGACGAGAAGCCCGTCCCCGAGCAATCCCATGCCGTGGCGCACGGAGTCGGGGTTCGACAGCGCTTCACCGGTCGTCAGCCAGTCGAAGATATTGATCGACGTCTGAATGCCGAACAGCAGCGCGATGGCGAGGATCGCGACGAATGCGGTCATGCTGGTCGACTTGATCTTGGCGCGCGTCTTGTCCATAGGGGTCTCCTCGCTATCGGATGGCTCCCAGTATACGCCGAAACATGACGCAAAATGATATGAATATGACGTTTTACGTCAAAACATGCAGCCGGTCGATCTACAGATCCACCCAGAACCTCGAGTTCTTGTACAGCTCCTCCACTTTGCTGCGCGCCCACGGGGTCTTGCGCAGGAACGTGAGCGAGCTCTTGAAGTTCGGGTTCTTCTTGAAGCAGTTGATCCTGATGCGCTTGGCCAGGCCGTCCCAGCCGTACTTGTTCACCAGCTGCTTGAGCATCGTCTCCAGCGTGATGCCGTGCAGCGGGTCGTTGGGATGCTGCCGATCTGCGGGGTTGTCGGGCATGGGCTCTCCGTGTTCCTCGAAACGTGTGCGCTCCATGATGACGCATGTGCGCGGCGTTTCCCGCCGGAAGCGGACGTTCGGGCCGAAATCCTCGCGAAAGCGGGAAACGCCGCCCGTTCGGCCGGCGTTTCCGCATGCGGGCCGCCTTACCGACGGCGCCCCATCGCCAGCACCGCGCGCACGCCGAGGAGCGTGAACGCCGCCACGGCGACGGCGCCCGCCGCTCCACCGGCTATGAGCCCGCCGACGAGCCCTGCGCTCTTCCCGTGGGCATGCTCGGGGTCTTGGCATCGCCGGGCGTCCGGCGTCGCGGGTCGATGCGGCCCCTCCGGCCCATCCGGCGTTTCCGCCGCTGAGGGCGCGTCGCGCTCCTCCTCGTTTCCCATGAGGGTGTCCAGCCCCCGGCCGAGGGCTGCGGGACGGGCGCTTCCTTCTTTCGCGTTCATGGCTGCTCCTTCTGCTTGGCTTGTCCTTCCGCTCGGCACCTTACGCTTCGGGCGCGTCGGCGCAGCGGGCGGGCGCGCGGCGTGGGCGAGGCGAGTCGCAGCTGTAACGTTCGGTTGGAAAGCGTTTGCTCGGATCGAGGCCGAAATTAAAGATCGGACGAGACGAAGCTGTCGATGAGGCGCAGGGCGGGATGGGCCACGATGCCGCCCGCCAGCGCGCCTCCCGCGCCCACGAGCCAATCGAAGAAGCTGAAGGGGTGGTCGGGAACCATGAGCGACACCGCTCCGTCGGCGATGCCCAGCATGCACGTGATCAGGACGGCCGCTGCGCAGGCGGTGAGCAGTCCCATATGCTGCCACAGCGCGTTCGCCAGCAGGAAGCCGAGCACCGCGAACTCGACGAAGTACGCCACTGCCGAAGGCGCGCTCACGGCGGGCCCGAAGTACACGACCGCCGCCCATGCCGCGGCCAGCGCCCAGCGCCCGACCACGATGAAGCGCCGCCGCTTCGACATGCGCGGCTTCGCATCTCCGATATCTTGCATCCGATCGTCCATGCCCCCACCATACCACGCCCCCCGATCCGACCCCCGACACGGGCACCGTACCGTTGCCTGCGACGTTTCCCCGGACGTCGCAGGCCTGTCCGAACGGATGTTTCACGTGAAACATCGGCATCGGGCGTCGCATCATCGCCCGAAAAACACGCAAAACGGCCTTCTAGCGTGTTTTTCAGGCGATGATGCGACGCTGCGACCCTTCCGCAACGCGCCGCGCCGCCTCTCTCGGGGCGGCGCGGGCGATTCGCTCGGATGACGCAAGCGGCTTACTTCTTCACGTTCATCGCCCTCATGGCGTTCAGGATGGCGATCACGGCAACGCCTACGTCGGCGAACACGGCCAGCCACATGTTGGCGATGCCCACGGCCGCCAGGACCAGCACGAGGAACTTGATGCCGAGGGCGAACACGATGTTCTGCCACACGATGCCCATGGTCTTGCGGGCGATGCCGATAGCGCGGGCGATGTTGGACGGCTTGTCGTCCATGAGCACCACGTCGGCCGCCTCGATGGCCGCGTCCGAGCCCATCGCGCCCATGGCGATGCCGATGTCGGCGCGCGTCAGCACGGGCGCGTCGTTGATGCCGTCGCCCACGAACGCGAGCTTGCCCTTGCCGGAGCCCCTCTCGTGCGTCTCCTCCAGCAGCTTCTCTACTTCGGCGACCTTATCCTGCGGCAGCAGCTGCGCGCGGAACTCGTCGATGCCCAGCTCCTTCGCCACGGCTGCTGCCACGTCGGCGCGGTCGCCCGTCAGCATGACGGTTTTCTTCACGCCTGCGGCTCGCAGCGCGGCAACGGCCTCAGCCGCGTCGGGCTTGACGACGTCGGCGATGACGATGTGCCCGATGTACTCGCCGTCAAGCGACACGTGCAGGATGGTGCCGGTCAGCTCGCACTCGTGGCAGCCCACGCCGCATTCGCTCATCAGCTTGTCGTTGCCCACCAGCACTACGTGCTCGTCGATCTTCGCGCGCACGCCGTGGCCGCTCTGCTCCTGCACGTCGTCGATGCGCTGCTGGTCGATGGGCCCCGAGTACGCCTGCTTCACCGACAGCGCGATGGGGTGGTTCGAGTACGCCTCGGCGTGCGCGGCGATGGACAGCAGGCGGTCGGGGTCGATGCCCGCCTGCGGGTGGATGGCCACCACGTTGAACGAGCCGTCGGTGAGCGTGCCGGTCTTGTCGAACACGACGGTCTCGGTGCCGGCCAGCGTCTCCAGGTAGTTGCTGCCCTTCACGAGAATGCCCAGGCGCGAGGCGCCGCCGATGCCGCCGAAGAACGACAGCGGCACGCTGATGACGAGCGCGCACGGGCACGACACCACGAGGAAGATGAGCCCGCGCTGCACCCAGTCCGACCAGCCGCCGCCCAGCAGCAACGGCGGTACGACGGCCAAGAGCACCGCGATGCCCACCACGGCCGGGGTGTAGTAGCGCGCGAAGCGGGTGATGAAATTCTCGGTCTTGGCCTTCTTCTCGGCCGCGTTCTCCACGAGCTCGAGGATGCGGCTGACGGTGGACTCGCCGAAGGGCTTGGTCACGCGCACGGTGATGAGGCCGGTCATGTTGACGCAGCCCGAGATGATCTCGTCGCCCTCGCGCACTTCGCGCGGCACCGACTCGCCGGTGAGGGCAGCGGTGTCCAGCTGGGACGTGCCGGACAGCACCACGCCGTCGAGCGGCACGCGTTCGCCGGCTTTCACGACGATCTCGTCGCCCACGGCCACCTCGTAGGGGTCCACCTGCACGAGCTGCCCGTCGCGCTCCACGTTGGCGAAGTCGGGCGCGATGTCCATCATGTCGGCGATGGATTTGCGGCTCTTGCCCACGGCGTAGCTTTGGAACAGCTCGCCTACCTGGTAGAACAGCATGACGGCCGCGCCTTCGGCCATGTGCGGGTCGCTGTCGGGGAACAGCACCAGCGCGAACGCGCCGATGGTGGCCACGCTCATGAGGAAGTTCTCGTCGAACACCTGGCCGTGGCCGATGTTCTTCGCCGCGCGCAGCAGCACGTCGTAGCCGGCGATGAGATAGGGGACGAGGAACAGCGCGAACTCCGCCCATAGCGCCGCCGTCTCGCTGCCGAGCCACGTCGACAGCGGAAGCAGCTCCGCCACGACGTACACGACGACGAACAGCGCGATGGCGAGGAGGATGCGGTTCCTCGTGCGTTTCTGTTTCTTGTTCATGATCTCCAACCTTGCAGTTCGGGGTTCGTCATCCTGAGCGGAGCGCGTCAGCGCGGAGTCGACGATCCCGCGCGGCGGTCGCTGGAATGTCTGCACGGCTGACACTGCGCGGGATCATCGAACACGTTGCGCTCGCTCAGGATGACATCGGCTCGCTCGTTATGGATGAGGGGATAGGATACGCGACGCCGAAGTTAGCGCAGGATGACGCAGTCCGGCTCGAACTTCTTGCAGGCGCGCTGAGCTTCGTCCAGCACCGCTTCGAAGCGGTCGTCGTCGGCTTCCAACACCAGCTTCTGCGTCATGAAGCTGATAGAGGCGCTTTTCACGCCTTCGATGTTCTTGATGGCGTTCTCCATCTTCGCGGCGCAGTTTGCGCAGTCGAGATCCTGGAGTTTGAATGCCTTTCGCATGGCGGTGTCCTTTCGTTTCGGCGTTGTTGCGAGCGGGGGCGCGCGGTGCGGAGTCGAAGCATCCCGTGCCGCGGTCGATGCGGGGCTTATTCGCAGATATGGGTCATGCCCTGGGCGAGCATCGTGTACACGTGGTCGTCCGACAGCGAGTAGATGACGTTCTTGCCGTCGCGCTGGAACTTCACGAGACGGGCCTGCTTGAGCGTGCGCAGCTGGTGCGAGACGGCGCTTTGCGTGGCGCCGATAAGCTCGGCGAGGTCGGCGACGCACAGCTCCTGGCCCATGAGCGCGTACAGCATCTTGATGCGCGTCGTGTCGCCGAACACCTTGAACAGGTCGGCGAGGTCGTACAACAGCTCCTCGTCGGGCATGCACTCGGGGCTCGGCGCGACCGCATGCTCGGCGCTGCCGCACGAGCAGCCGTTGTCGTGCGCGTTCTGGGCGTCTTCGCTTCCGGGTGCCGCTTCGGTAATCTTGTCTGGCTTCATTCCGTCAACCTCTCAACATATGATCAACTGTTCATAAGTATACGGACAACAAGGTTCGTGTCAAGGGGCCGAAGGGGAAATTCCCGCTTGTTGTATTTCCAACGCAGCGCGCTGTCGAGCCATGCTATGCTCCCGGACGATAGCGAAGAGGACGACTTGTTTCGGGAGGAATCTATGCTGCGGAAGATCATCGAGATCGACGAAACGGCCTGCAACGGCTGCGGCCTGTGCGTCGCGGCGTGCCATGAGGGCGCCATCGGCCTGGTGGAGGGCAAGGCGCGCCTGCTGCGCGACGACTATTGCGACGGGTTGGGCGACTGTCTGCCCGCGTGCCCGACCGGCGCCATCTCGTTCGTGGAGCGCGAGGCGGCAGCCTACGACGAGGCTGCGGTCAAGGCTCGAACGGCGCAGGAGAATTCGGTCGCACGCCTGTCGGGCGGCTGTCCCGGATCGCTCTCGCGCTTCTTCGCGTCCGAAGATCCTGAGGCGAAGCCCGCCCGGCCTTCCGCTTCCGCCCCCGTCGCCGAACCGGTTTGCGAAGAAACGCCCTCCCAGCTTTCGCAGTGGCCGGTGGAGATCAAGCTCGCGCCCGTGCAGGCGCCGTATTTCGCGGGCGCGCACGTGCTGATCGCCGCAGACTGCACGGCGTTCGCCTACGCCGACTTCCATCGCGGCTTCATGCGCGGGCGCGTCACTCTTATCGGCTGCCCCAAGCTCGACGGCGTCGACTACAGCCAGAAGCTCGAAGCCCTGTTCGCCTCCAACGACATCGCGTCGGTCACCGTGGCGCGCATGGAGGTGCCGTGCTGCGGAGGCCTGGAACATGCGGCGCGCGCCGCGCTCGAGCGCAGCGGCAAGAACGTGCCGTTCGAGGTGGCGGTGATCTCGACGAAGGGCGCGCTGCTGGAGCGCCGCTAGCGAGCGAAGCCGCGATCCGCCGGAGACGCGGTCGGCGCGAAGGTCTTCCGCCGGCGCAGCCTCTCGTACAGATGTTTCACGTGAAATATCTGTTCGGACAAGCTCCTTCGCCTTCGGCTGTAATGGTTTGCGGGTTGTCTTTCGTTGCGCGAGAGCGGTCGTTTGTTCGTCGAGGCTTGACCGCTTCGGAAGCGCGCGTTCACACTGGTCGCAAGGCTTTGCGCTTTTGCCGCGGCCGGGACGCATACCCTCGAACCAAAGGATCAAACATGGAGACCATCGAAGAATTGTTCCGGAAGGTGTTGGACGACGAAGACCTGAGGGCTTCGTTCGGGCAGGCGCTGGAGGGCGACCGCTTGGAGGTTTTCCTTCGGGAAAACGGCTGCGAGGCTGCTCCTTCCGAGGTGCGGGAGGCCTTGGAGGGCATGTTCAGGGAAGAGCTGGGCGACGAGCTTCTGGATGAAGTGAACGGCGGAATGGCCAAATATCGTCTGTATCTCCACGAACCCTTTCTTAAAACTACAAGTGCCGCGTCGCAGAAGATCAAGATCATCAAGGGTTAGCGGCTTTTCTTCTGCATCTCGCGGACGAAGTCGGCCGTTCGGCCGACTTCGCGGATCCTTCGCCACCGACGGCTTCCGCCCGCAATTTCGTACAAGCGGCTCGGTGCGGTTCGTGGTATCGTCTCCTGCTTGGACGAAAGGTTTTGGATGGAGACGATCGAATCTTGGAGCGCGCGCCCCGACGTGCGCGGCGCGCGGCTGGCCGACCCCGACATGGGCGCCGAGAACCGGCGCATCGCGCCGTTCGGGCCGTGCCCGGGCGTGGAGTTCGTCACGCTCGAGGGCATCGTGCAGCCGTTCCCGCTCCATTTCCACGATTTCTGGACCATCGGCCAGATGGTGGGAGGGCGGCGGCGCATGACGTGCCGTGGCGAGGTGCACGATCTGGGGCCCGAGGACTTCGTGCTGTTCGGCTCCGGCGAGGTGCACGGCTGCAAGCCTTTGGACGACGCGCCGCTCATGTACCGCAGCGTGGTCGTGCCCGTCGGCCTGTTCGCGCAGGCGTTCGCCGAATCGCACGGTATCGGCGCCGCGTCCCTGCCCGACGGCGGCCCCGCTTGCCGCTTCAAGTCCGTGGTGGTGCGCGACGTGGCCCTTTCGGCGTGCATGGACCGGCTGTACGCGTTCGCCCGGGCCGATTCCGCGCATGACCCGCTCGAGGAGGAGGAAGCGCTTTGGGCCCTCCTCGCGCAGACGGCGCGGTATTGCGAGAGCGCGGCGGCCGAGCCCCCGGCGCCCGAGGCTCCCTCCGCGGCGAACGTGGCGCGGGCGCGGGCGTACCTCGAAGAACGGTTCGCCTCGTGCATCACTCTCGACGACCTCGCGTGCTGCGCGGGCGTGTCGCGCTACCACCTCATCCGCGTGTTCTCCGAGGAGACGGGCCTCACGCCGCATCGCTACCTGCAGGCGGTGCGCGCGAACCGTGCTCGCGACCTGCTGGCGGCGGGCGTCGATCCGGCCGAGGTCGCCGCGCGGTCTGGGTTCGCCGATCAGGCGCACATGGGGCGCGTGTACAAATCGTTCTACGGCATCACCCCCGGCAGCTACCGAACGGCGGCGCGCACGCGGGTGCGGGAAGGATAGCGAGATGGCGGTTCAAACAAGCGAGGCCATGGAGGGGGCGCCGGCGGATCAGCGCCGCCCCGCCGTGCGCGGGCATGCGCTGGCGTTGGTCACCGTGGTGGTGTGGGCGGTCACGTTCGTATCCACGAAGGTGCTGCTCGTGCACCTCGCACCCATCGAGATCCTGTTCTTCCGCTTCGTCATCGGGTTCGTCGCGCTCGCGCTCCTGCGCCCGCGCATCCTGCACGTCCGGGGCTTCAAGGAGGAGCGGTGGTTCATGCTGGCGGGCGCTACCGGCGTGACGGTGTACTACCTGCTGGAGAACATCGCGCTCACGTTCACCACGGCCTCCATTGTGGGCGTGGTGGTGGCCGCGGCGCCGCTGTTCACCGGCGTCGCGTCGGCCGTCGTGCTGAAAGAGCGCCTGCGCGCGCCGTTCTTCGTCGGCTTCGCGGTGGCCATGGCGGGCGTGTGCCTGGTCAGCTTCGCGGGCGGCGCGTCGGGCGGCCTTGTCGCAGAAGGCGGGCTGGGGCAGGCGGGGCTCATCGGCGTGGCGCTGGCCTTGGCGGCGGCGGGCACGTGGGCCGTGTACTCCATCGTGACGAAGAAGCTCTCGACGTTCGGCTACGACAGCATCCTCGTCATGCGCCGCACGTTCGCCTGGGGTCTCGCGTTCATGCTTCCCGCGCTGCCGCTTCTGGGCTTCTCGCCCGATTGGGGCTCGCTCGCCGCGCCCGAGATGTGGGGCAACCTCGTGTTCTTGGGGCTGGGCGCGAGCGCGCTGTGCTTCGTGACGTGGAACATGGCGGTGAAGGAGCTGGGGCCGGTGAAGACGAGCCTGTACATCTACCTCGTGCCGGCGCTCACCGTGCTGGCCTCGGCCGCCGTGCTGGGCGACCCGCTCACCCCGCCGGTCGTCGCAGGAGTCCTGCTCACCATCGCCGGGCTGTTCCTTTCGGAGCGCGGGAAGTAGCGCGCTACGAGGCGGCGCATGCGTCCGAAAGCAACGTCGGTGGCGAAAAAGCATCGGATTCGGAAGTTCGCAAGGGGTTCGAAGGCGCAGCGCAAGCTGCCTTTCCGCATAGTGCCCGATCGCAGAAGGGAAGCCGTGGGATTGCGCCCGCTCATCCCCGCGAAGCTCGCGGCTTTCTTCCGAATTCGATATGTTTTTTCCATTACACGTCTAACCGGCTGCACGGAGATGCTCGGGACTGGGCGGCTTCGAGCGAAGGGTTCCATCGAACATCGTTCGTCGAATGGAAAACACGCACGGATGTTTCACGTGAAACATCTACGCGTCGCGATGCCGAGGGATGTCGGCTCCGTCGCCGCTCCGGCGTCGTGGCCCTTGCGGCGTCGAAGCTTTCGCCGGCTCAACGCTCGGGACGCGCGGTCAGCCGCACGGCACCGCGGTCGAGCAGCGGCTCGTAGACGCCGCGCAGCCATAGGGCGGCCTCGCCCGGTCCCAGCGCGAGCGGCATGCGGTTGTGGACGGGGGACACGGCGGCGTTCGGCTCGGTGGTGACGAGCGAGAATCGTCCGCGATCGTGCACGCCCGCCAGCAAGAGCGGCGCGCCGTCGGGCGCTGCGAAGGCGTACTGGCGCTTCACGGGGCGCCCGGTGCGCTCGCTCGGCACCGTCTCGGTCGCATGCGATTCGTAGAAGCCCCGAGCAGGCACCAGGCAGCGACGACGCGCGAAGGACTCGGCCCACATGCTGCCCTCGCTGCGCAGAGCCGTCTCGATGCGCGTGTTGAACACGGGTCCGTTCTTCCAAGGAACCTCGTATCCCCAGGCCATGTGCGCCACCGCGAGGCCGCATCCGTCGCCTGAGGCCACGATGAGCGGTACCACCGACGAGGGGAGCGCTTCGGGGCGGCTCGCGCGGGACGGCGCGCCCGTCCCGCGGGCTTCTGCCGGCTCGTCCGATTCGCCGTCGAGCAGCGAGAGCTGCACAGGCGCCTCTTCGCGTTCCGCTCGCTGCTCGGCGCGGTCCGGCTGCGCGGATTCGGGGAAGAAGAGGAAGTCCTCATAGGCCTCGATCGGGTCGAGCGAAGCCAGCTCGTCCGCGTGCGCGGCCAGGTCGCGCTCTATCTCCGCAGCGATGCGGGCGACTTCGTCGCAGTCGATCGGTATGAAACGGCGGCACATCAACGGCTCCTTCCTCGCGTTTCCGCTCGCATCCAGTGTAGCGGTTCGCACGACGATGCGGGGCTACCGTGCGGTGTCCTTCGCGTGACGGCCGCGTTCCGGCTCGGCTGCGCCGCTACCTTTCGCATTGGCTGCAGCGCGGGCGAGCCGCCTCCGCGACGTCGCCGGCGCGGCCCGCCGTAACGCGTGTCGTCGCTCCCGCCGTTCAAGCGCTCGCGGACGAAGGGGTTGACAATACCCTTAAGGGGTATATACTCGCGCTTGGATACCCTCATGGGGTATAGAAGGAAGGAATCATCATGACCGAGAATCACGCGCAAGCTGAAAACGCCGCCATCTCGTCGCGCCCCGCGCCGACGTGCTGCTGCCACCGTAAGGAGACGCCGCGCTCGGAAGAGCTGCAGGCCGACCTCCACCGTCGCTTGAACCGCGTGATCGGGCAGCTGGGCGGCGTGAAGACGATGATCGACGACAACCGCTACTGCGCCGACGTGCTCACGCAGCTGGCGGCCGCGGAAAGCGCGGTTCACAGCATTTCCGCCGTAGTGCTGCGCAACCACCTGGAAACGTGCGTGGTCGAACAGATCGAACGCGGCAATGTGGAGATCATCGACGAGGTCATGAACCTGTTGAAGAAGTTCTCGCGCTAACCCGCGCTGAAAGACAAGGCCGTTCGTCCGTTTGTCGCGGATATTTCACGTGAAACATCCGTTCGCGCGAAAGGGAGAGCGGCTGCGAAGGAGTAAGAAGTGAAGCAAACGTTCGATGTCACCGGCATGACGTGCGCGGCGTGCTCCGCGCGCGTGGAGAAGGCGACGCGGGCCGTGCCGGGCGTGGCCGACGTGGCCGTGAACCTGCTGAAGAACAGCATGGACATCTCGTTCGACGACGGCGTGGAACCGTCGGCCGTGACGGCCGCCGTCGAGGCCGCGGTCGACAAGGCGGGCTACGGCGCCTCCGCGCGCGTCCCGGCGGTCGCGAACGGCGGCGGGCAGGGCGCGGGAAGCCGTGCGGCCCAGGCGCGCCCCGTGACCGACGCGGCCGCCGAGGCCAAACATGTTCGCATGCGCCTCATCGTGTCGGCCGCGTTCACGATCCCGTTGTTCTACCTGTCGATGGGACACATGTTCGGCTGGCCGCTGCCCGGGTTCTTCCTGGGGGACGAGAACGTGCTCACGTTCGCGTTCACGCAGTTCCTGCTGCTCTTGCCCGTCGTGTTCGTCAACTTCAAATTCTTCTGCGTGGGCTTCAAGACGCTCGTCCACGGCGCGCCGAACATGGACTCGCTCATCGCGTTGGGCTCGACGGCGGCCTCGGCGTACGGCATCTACGCCATCTACAAGATCGGCATCGCGTTGGGCGCGGGCGACCTGCACGCCGCGCATATGGCGGCCATGGACCTGTACTTCGAGTCGGCGGCCATGATCCTCACGCTCATCACGCTGGGCAAGTACTTCGAGGCGCGCGCAAAGGGCAAGACCACCGACGCCATCGCCAAGCTCGTGGACCTCGCGCCGAAGGAGGCCGTGCGCCTTGCGGACGGCGTCGAGGAGCGCGTGCCCGTGGAGGCCGTGCGCGTCGGCGACGTGCTGGCGGTGCGCGCGGGCGAGGGCGTGCCCGTGGACGGCACGCTGCTGGAGGCTCGGGACGGTGGACGCGTCGGTGATCACGGCGAGAGCGTGCCGGTGGACAAGCGCCCGGGCGACCGCGTGACCGGCGCCACCCTGAACAGCACCGGATGGTTCACTATGCGCGCCGACCGCGTGGGCGACGACACTGCGCTGGCCGGCATCATCCGGCTCGTGGACGAGGCCACCTCCACGAAGGCTCCCATCGAGAAGATAGCCGACAAGATATCGGGCGTGTTCGTGCCCGTGGTCATCGTCATCGCCGTGGTCACGTTCGCCGTGTGGATGTTCGGCGGGGCGACGCTGGAGATCGCGCTGTCGCACGCCATCAGCGTGCTGGTCATCTCGTGCCCGTGCGCGCTCGGCCTGGCCACGCCCACGGCCATCATGGTGGGCACGGGGCGCGGGGCGACCAACGGCATCCTCATCAAGTCGGCCGAGGCGCTGGAAACCGCCCACGACGTGCGCACCGTGGTGCTGGACAAGACCGGCACGGTGACCGAGGGCGCGCCGAGCGTCACCGACGTGCTGGCCGCGCCGGGCGCGAGCGAGGAGCGGCTGCTGGAGCTGGCGGTGTCCATCGAAGGCCGCTCCGAGCACCCGCTCGCGCGTGCCGTGTGCGCCTACGCCCGCGAGCGAAAGGTGTAACCGCTGCTGGTGGAGGACTTCAGGCAGATTCCCGGCGAAGGCGTCGCCGCGCTCGTGGACGACCGCCCCTCGCTCGCCGGCAACCTGCGCATGATGGAGGCCCGCGGCATCGAGACGGGCACGTTCGCCGAGGCCGCCCGGCGGCTGGCCGACGAGGGCAAGACGCCCTTGTTCTTCGCCCAGGACGGCGAGCTTCTGGGCATCGTCGCCGTGGCCGACACGGTGAAGCCCTCGAGCGCCGCCGCCTTGGCCGTGCTGAAGGGCATGGGCATCCGCACGGTGATGCTGACCGGCGACAACGAGCGCACCGCCGCCGCCATCCAACGCGAGGTGGGCGCCGACGAGGTCATCGCCGGCGTGCTGCCGGACGGCAAGGAGCGCGAGATCCGCCGCTTGGCTGAGCAAGGACGCGTGGCCATGGTGGGCGACGGCATCAACGACGCCCCCGCGCTCGCGCGCGCCGACGTCGGCATCGCCATCGGAGCCGGCACCGACGTGGCCATCGAGAGCGCCGACATCGTGCTCATGCGAAGCGACCTTTTAGACGTGCCCGTCTCCATT
>QFCE01000215.1_pt1 | contig 41282 bp, 42 predicted proteins | sample 5346091 | NCBI WGS metagenome assembly QFCE01 (sample SAMN09062252, study PRJNA434731) | Human gut metagenome, whole genome shotgun sequencing project. | isolation source: stool timepoint A chromium assembly | host: Homo sapiens | collected 2015 | reverse complement strand
CGCCACTGGCGGCGCTCACCTTTGCAGCATCCAGTATTATCTGCGCTTTTGGCTTGGCATCTGCCGCACCTCGCTCGCCGTATCGGCACTTAGAATTATGCGGTATTGCCCTAAATAAGATGGCCGCAAAAGATAAACACAGCCAAACATCAAAATCAGAAAGCCAGAGCGGAACGGTCGTTTTCGGCCATTTGCTCTGGCTTTTTGCTGCCGGGCAGGTGCATTTTCATGCAGGGAATATCTCGTGTTTTATCCCTCGCCCTGGCTCCGCTGGATTTTATTTTGCGGGCGGGCTGTTAGCCACGGTACACTGCTTGCAAACAGTACAAAATTGTGGTAAGCTATTAACAAATATCACAACCATTCAATTCTGCCGGCTTACCCGGCAGCGGGAGGATAGAGCTATGGATGTACGCAACAGCATTGATGGCAGCCTGCAGATCTCCAATGAGGTCGTAGCCAAGATCGCCAAATTGGCCGCACTGGAAATTGATGGCGTGGCCGATGTTTCTTCCGGCAGCATGCAGAGCGTGCGCGGGTTGCTGAGCAAAGCCAGCCTGCAAAAGCCTGTTACGGTGGATTTAAGCGATGGCGTTGCTGTGGTGCAGGTGCATGTAATTGCCAAGTACGGCAGCAAAATTATGCCTGTCTGCGCCAAAGTGCAGGAAAACGTCAAGCAGACCATCCAGAATATGACCGGCATTACGGTTTCCCGTGTGGATGTGATCGTTGCCGGGCTGGAAGAGCCTGCCGCAGACCAGCATAAATAATTGAAAGATGGGAACAGTGACAATGGAACAGAATCTTACCCGCCGCGAAGCACGCGAAAATGCTTTTCTTGCGGCTTTTTCCGCAACCTTCCACCCGGATGATCCGCAGCCGGTGCTGCTGAACCAGCCCGAAAGCCACGAGCATCCGCTGGATGAGTTTTCCCTGCGCATTCTGCGCGATATGGAAGCCCATTCGGAAGAAATTGATGATGTGATCCGTGCAAACCTCAAAGGCTGGACCATTGCCCGCGTTCCGCGTGTCAGCCTGGTAGCCCTGCGTGTGGCCCTGGCTGAAATGATGTACGGCGAAGAAAAAAAGACCAGCGTTGCCATCAACGAAGCCGTTGAACTGGTCAAAAAGTATGGCTCTGACAAGGACTATCAGTTCGTCAACGGCCTGCTTGGCACCGTGGCACGGGCGCAGGATAAGCCCGCCGAAGAATGAGAACGCTGGGCATCGATACAAGCAATTACGCAACCTCTCTGGCCGTGTTTGACACAAACGCCGGAGAGGTTGTTTGCGATTGCAAACGCTTCCTGCCCGTGCGGGAGGGTCAACTGGGCCTGCGCCAGAGCGATGCGCTGTTCCACCATACCGCCGCCCTGCCGGAAATGCTGGCAGAACTGGGCCAAAAGGTGAACCTGACGCAGATCGAAGCTGTTGGCGTATCCGCCAGGCCCCGCCCGGTGGATGGCTCCTATATGCCATGTTTTTTGGCGGGCGTCAGTGCGGCCACAGCGTTCTGCGCGGCCAAAGGCATTCCGCTGGTTCAAACGACCCACCAGCAGGGGCATATCTCCGCGGCTCTTTTTGCGGCCAGCGGGGCAGACCTGTTCGGCAAAGAAGAGCTGGTGTTCCATGTGTCCGGCGGAACCACTGACCTTTTGCACTGCAAGGGGCCGGACAGCATTACCTGCATTGGCACCAGCAGCGACCTGTACGCGGGCCAGGCAGTGGACCGCCTTGGCGTGCGGCTGGGCTATGCGTTCCCGGCGGGCATCTATGTCAGCCAGCTGGCGGCAGCCTGCACTGAGAACATCAAACCCAAAGTCAGCGTGCGCGGCACAACCTGCAGCCTTTCCGGCTTGCAGAACCAGTGCGAAAAGCTGCTGGCAGAGGGCAAAAGCCCGGAATATGTCAGTAAGTACTGCCTGCTCTGCGTGGCAGAAACCCTGCGCCGCATGGCCGCCGCTGCCCTGGAGCGGAACCCCGGTCTGCCCGTGGTGTTTGCAGGCGGCGTGATGAGCAGCGAGATCGTGCGGGATTATATCACAAAACGGATGCAGTACGCCTATTTTGTGCCCGGCAAGTTTGCCAGCGATAATGCCATCGGCGTGTCCATCCTGGCGGCAAGGGAGATCAATACATGGCCGAATACATCAATGTAACCACCCTGAACCTGCTGGCTAAACAGGTGCTGGAGCAGTGCGAACCACTGAATAACCTCATCGTCTGCGGCGAGATTTCCAACTTTACGCGCCATTACAAAAGCGGCCACTGCTACTTTACCCTGAAAGATGAAAACGCCGCTATCAAGTGTGTGATGTTCCGAGATAAAGCGCGTCTGTTGGGCTTTGCGCCGGAAAACGGCATGCTGGTGCTGGCGTATGGCCGGGCAACGCTGTATGAGCGGGACGGCGCATTCCAGCTGTATTGCGATTATATGCGCCCCTTTGGTGCCGGTGCGGCCCAGATGGCCTTTGATGCGCTGAAGAAAAAGCTTTCTGCCGAAGGCCTGTTTGGTGCTGACCACAAACGCCCACTGCCGCCTATGCCGCAGTGTATCGGGCTGGTCACATCCAAAACCGGTGCGGCATTGCAGGATGTGATCCACATCATCACGCGGCGGTGGCCGATGGTCAAACTGCTGCTGGCCCCCGTCAGTGTGCAGGGGCTGGAAGCGGAAAAGAGCATTGTGGATGGCATCCGCCGCCTGGATGCAGACCCGCGCCCGGATATAATTTTAATCACCCGCGGCGGCGGTAGCAAAGAGGATTTGTGGGTGTTCAACAGTGAGCGCATTGCCCGCGCAGCCTATGCCTGTAAAAAGCCAGTCGTTTCTGCGGTCGGGCATGAAATTGATACCACAATTCTGGATTATGTGGCTGACCTGCGTGCTCCTACACCTTCCGCAGCGGCGGAACTCTGCGTGCCGGATCAGGCACAGGTGCGGCACGAAATATTCATTTTACAACAAAATATTCAAAAAAATATACAGTCCCGCCTGGAAATGTGCTATAATAAATTCAACATCATTTCCCCGGCTGCAGCCATGCAGAACGAAAAAACAGGAATTGACGCCCGTGCGCAGCTTTTGCGGCAAGCGACAGCACAGATACAGGCCGTTACAGCCCAAAAGGCAGCTGCCTGCACCCAGGGGCTGCACACCGCTGCTGCGGTGGCAGCGTCACTGAATCCATATGCAGTCCTTGCACGCGGCTATACCATGGTCGCGGATGCCCGCGGCCGCTGCCTGACAACAGAACATCTGAAGCCGGGGCAGAAGATTACTGTTATCGGCAACAATGCAGCCGCACAGTGTACGGTGGATGCCGTGGCACCCACTCAGGGGAACCCTGAAAAGGAGCAAACCGATGAGAGCACCTAAAACCTTTGAAGAAGGGCTCCAGCGCCTGCAGGAGCTTTTGGCAAAAATGCAGGATGAAACCACAACGCTGGACCAATCCGTTAAACTGTATGCCGAAGCTGCCCAGCTGATCCAGTACTGCAACACGGCGCTGGACAAGGCAAAATTACAGATCGAAGAGATCGACGCATCGCTGGCACAGCCCGGCGCGGATGAGTGAACCCGCAGGATAAGGAGGCTTTTCCCCATGGAACAGGAACGTTATCAACAGCAGTATAAAGCCTTTGTGCAGCAGGCGGAGCAGCGCCTGAACGAACTGTGCGATGTTTATCTGCCGGTAAAAGCCCAAATCAGCCAGGCAGCGCGTTACAGCCTGCTGGGCGGCGGCAAGCGTGTGCGCGCCGTGCTGGTGCTGGCTGCCTGCCAGCTGGCGGGCGGCGATACCGCAGCTGCAGCCGACTATGCCGCGGCGCTGGAAATGCTGCACTGCTATTCCCTGATTCACGATGACATGCCCTGCATGGATAATGATGATTACCGCCGCGGCCGCCTGAGCTGCCATAAACAATATGGCGAAGCAACCGCCCTGCTGGCGGCGGATGCCCTGGTTACAGCAGCCTTTGAAGCTGTTGCCAACGCGCCGACCCACCCCCAAAGCCGGGTGCAGGCGGCGGCCCACCTGGCCAAAGCAGCCGGGGCACGCGGTATGTTGTATGGCCAGGAACTGGATAAGCATTACGAAACTGTGCACGCCAGCGAAAGCGAGCTGCTGGAACTGCATGCCCACAAGACCGGCGCATTGATTATTGCCGGTGTGGACCTTGGCTGCGATGCCGCTCAGGCGGACGATGCCCTGTGCACTGCCCTGCAGCATTATGCCGCGGAGCTGGGGCTGGTGTTCCAGATCGTGGATGATATTTTGGATGTGACCGCCACGACGGAAGAACTGGGCAAGCCTGTTGGCAGCGATGCCGAAAACGACAAAACGACCTTTATCACCCTGTATGGGCTGGAAGGTGCCCGCAGCCTGGCAAAGCAGCATAATGATGCTGCCCTGGCTGCCCTGGCGAATCTTGGCCCGGAAGCAGACTTTTTGCGCGAGATGGCAGTGGAGCTGCTGACCCGCAGCAAGTAACATATTACAGCAGGGCAGGCGGTGCGGCCCACTGCCCGGCAGTTTTGCCGGGAACCCGCCTGTTTGGCCCGGTGTGAGGAGAAAACTACCATGATGACGCTTTTGCGCGAAGCGCTGAGCTGGAATTATGTGCTGGTAACGGCGGTCATCAGCTCGCTGCTGGCACAGTTCACCAAAGTGATTCTGAACCTGATTATCCTTGGCAAATTTATCCCGGAACGCCTGTGGGGCGCAGGGGGCATGCCCAGTGCACACTCCGCAACGGTATGTGCGCTGTTGGTTGCCACCGGGCGCTACTGCGGCACAGGCTCCACGGAGTTTGCCTTGGCGCTGGTTTTGGCCATTATTGTAATGTATGACGCAATGGGTGTGCGCCGGGAAACGGGCGAGCAGGCCAAGATTCTGAACCGCATGCTGAGCGAATGGATGGATCGTGAATCAGATGCCATGCCCTTTTTGGGAGATAAAAAACTGAAAGAGATGGTGGGTCATACCCCTATCCAGGTTCTTACAGGTGCCATTTTTGGCATTGCTGTTGGCCTTTTGATGCCAATGGTGTAAAAACAGAGCAAACGAGGTATGTGATCATGAAATATCCTTATCTGGATAAAATCCAGAAAAACGGGGATGTAAAAAAACTGCCGCAGCAGGAACTTCCGCTTCTGTGTGAGGATATCCGCAATTTTTTGATTGAAAGTGTTTCCTCTACCGGCGGGCACCTTTCGTCCAACTTGGGCGTGGTGGAACTTACGGTGGCTTTGCACCGTGCGCTGACTCTGCCGCAGGATAAAATTTTGTTCGATGTCGGTCACCAGTGCTATACCCACAAGCTGCTGACCGGCCGCCGGGAGGGCTTCGCCCATCTGCGCCAGGTGGACGGCCTTTCGGGCTTTCCCTCCCCGCAGGAAAGCGACTGTGATACCTTTATTGCGGGGCACGGCAGCACGGCGCTTTCCACCGCCATCGGTGTGGCACGCGCCAAAAAGCTGAAAAAAGAACCCGGCAAGGTCGTTGCCATCATCGGGGATGGCGCGTTCACCGGCGGCATGGTCTATGAGGGCATGAACAACGTCAGCAACCTGAACAACCTGATTGTGGTGCTGAACGATAACAAAATGTCCATCTCCAAAAATGTCGGTCAGATGGCAAATTATCTAACCAAACTACGCACAGACCCAAAGTATTTCCGGGTTAAGGCTCATATGGAAACTGCGCTGGAGCGTATCCCCGCAGTGGGCACTGCTCTGGTAGAGGTGCTGCAGGAAGGGAAAAAGATCATCCGCCGCGGCATCTACCACTCCACAATGTTCGAGGAAATGGGGTTCCAGTACGTTGGCCCGGTGGATGGCCACGATGTTACCGAGCTGACCCGGATCTTTACCAACCTGCAGGAACAGTATTCCCCGGTGTTTTTGCATATTGTCACCCAAAAGGGTAAGGGTCTGAAACCGGCGGAAGAAAACCCCGGCGAGTTCCACAGCGTTTCCGCGTTTGATCTGGATCACCTGACAAATCCGGAAATGTCGCCCAAGGATTCTTTCTCCAACCGCTTCGGCAACAAGCTGGCGGCCCTGGGCAGGGAAGTGCCTAACCTGTGCGCCATTACGGCAGCTATGAAATACGGCACTGGCCTGAACTTCTTCTACCGCGCCATTCCGGAACGCTTTTTTGACGTTGGCATGGCGGAAGAGCACGCCGTAACCTTTGCGGCGGGCCTTGCCAGCCAAGGCATGCTGCCGGTTGTGGCTATCTACTCCACCTTCTTCCAGCGCGCTTATGACCAGATGATTCATGATGTGAACCTGATGCATCTGGATGTGCTGTTTGCCGTGGACCGTGCTGGCCTTGTGCCGGGCGATGGCGAGACCCACCAGGGCATTTATGATACCGGCTATTTCAGCCAAATCGGCATCCCGGTGTATTCTCCGTGCAACTATGCGGAACTGGAATACTGGCTGGAAGCACTGGTCAAAACCATGCGCGGCCCCCGCGCCATCCGTTATGCCCGTGGAGAAGAAAAGCCGGCTCTGGCGGCCCTTGGATGCACCGGCAAACCCTATGATATGCTGTGCGGTGCGGACAAGGCCGATACCGTTCTTGTCAGTTATGGCGCTGAAACCGAGGAGATTCTTGCCGCGGCGGAACTGCTGCGCCACCAGGGAATGGCAGCGGACTGCTGTAAGCTGGTGCAGGTTTATCCCTTGCCGGATGGTCTCTGCCGCCAGCTTTCCAACTATAAAACCATCCTGTTTGCAGAGGAATCCGTGGCAACGGGCGGTATTGGCCAGCAGCTTTGCACTGCCCTGCAGGCAGCAGGTTGGCAGGGCCGCTTTATCCTGCGCGGGGTAGATAACACCCATCTGCTGCACGCCACAGTGCCGCAGCTGCGCCGGGACCAGGGCTTGGATGCTCATACTCTGGCCCAGGACGTGTTGACCCGTAACTGAAATAAGTGAACCGAAAGGTTGTTCATCAATGAAAATTCGTCTGGATCAATACCTTTGCCAAAACGGCTATGCCCAAAGCCGGGAGCGTGCCAAAGCACTGATCATGTCCGGTATTGTCTTTGTCAATGAGCAGAAAGTGGACAAAGCCGGTGAAATGATTGCTGAGGACGCCAAAGTGGAAGTGCGCGGCCATGATATCGGTTACGTCAGCCGCGGCGGCCTCAAGCTGGAAAAAGCCATGCAGGTGTTCCCCATGCGGCCGGATGGCAAGGTCTGCATGGATATTGGCGCATCGACAGGCGGCTTTACCGACTGTATGCTCAAAAATGGTGCAGTCAAAGTGTACGCCGTGGATGTGGGCTATGGCCAGCTGGCGTGGAGCCTGCGCACCGATGAGCGCGTGGTCAATATGGAGCGCACAAACATCCGCAATGTTACCCCGGATATGTTGGGGGACAAAATCGCGTTTTTCAGCGTGGATGTTTCCTTTATCTCGCTCAAACATATCTTCCCGGTGGCGGATACTATCTGTACGCCGGATGCTGTCGGCGTCTGTCTGGTGAAGCCCCAGTTTGAAGCCGGACGCGAAAAAGTAGGTAAAAAAGGCGTTGTGCGGGAACCCGCTACCCATGCCGAGGTACTACATATGGCGCAGGGTTACGCCATGGCGAACCACTTTACCCCGGCGGGACTGGATTTTTCGCCCATTAAGGGGCCGGAGGGCAACATTGAATTTTTGATGTATGTCCAGCACAGCCAGAATCCGCAGCCGCTGCCCGAAGGCCTGATCGAACAGACGGTTGCCAACGCTCACGCGGCGCTGGATAAAGCCCCCAACCTGCACTGAACCTTAAAAGCTGCGTTCCTGTTACTTTGGGCAATACCGCATAATTCTAAGTGCCGATACGGCGAGCGAGGTGCGGCAGATGCCAAGCCAAAAGCGCAGATAATACTGGATGTCTTATCGAGCATTTTGGCAACGCAGATGCCGTGCCGCAGCCGCCGGAGCGGTGCTTAAGCCGTAAGGCGGGAATTGTGCGGTGTTGCCTTTGAAACCATACCCGGAAAGGGGAAAAGAGCTTGTCCGTTTTTCTTTTTCCAAACAGAATCAAAGATACCGATTTTTCCGTTACCCGTCAGGTGATCGCTTTGCTGGATCAACACGGCATCCATGCCCTGCTGGCGGATGAGCTGGCTGGGGAATTGGTGGATACCAAGGCGGTATTCCTGCCCCAGCAGCAGGCGTTGGCCCAGGCAAAACAGGTTATCACCATTGGCGGGGATGGCACACTGCTGCGCATCGCCCATGACTGCCTTGCCCAAAGCAAGCCGGTCCTGGGTATCAACCTGGGGCGCATTGGCTTTTTGGCTACCTGCGAGGTGGCAGAGCTGCCGGAAAAGCTGGCCCGCCTGGCTGCGGGGCGGTATACCATTGAGCCGCGCAACCTGCTGCGCGCGGATGCCCCGGCCCATAACTGGCACCAGGTTGCCATGAACGACGTGGTGCTGTTCGGCAATTCCCGCCTGCACCCCATGGATTATACCGTCTACTGCGATGGCGCTTTTGTCAGCCGCTACCGCAGCGATGGGGTAATCATCGCAACACCCACGGGCTCCACGGCTTACTCGCTTTCCGCAGGTGGGCCGGTGCTGGATGCCTGTGCGGCGGTTATGGTGCTTACCCCGGTCTGTGCGCACAGCATCCACGCGGTGCCGCTGGTGTTTTCGGCCAGCCGTACCCTGACGGTGGTGGCGGAAGCAACCAACCGTGATAGCGTGTACGCCAGCGCGGACAGCCATTCCCGCTGTAATTTGCAGCCGGGCGAAAGTTTGACCATTACCACGGCAGTGGAACAACTGGGGCTGATTACCTTTGACGAAACCGAGCAGTTCCGTGCGATAGAAACAAAATTGATGAGGAGATGACTCTGCAATGAAAAGTGCGCGCCATCAGGCAATTTTGGACCTGATTGAAAAATATCCGATTGACCGGCAGGAGGATCTTCTCGAACATCTGCGCCGTGCCGGTTTTGATGTAACGCAGGCAACGGTATCGCGTGATATCCGGGAACTGCGCCTGGTAAAAACTGCAACGGGGGAGGGCGGCTACCGCTATATGCCGGCAAACGGCAACGGGAAGGTGGCTCATTCACCCAACCGGTTTGAAACCATTTTCCGGGAGTCTGTGCTCAAGGTGGACTATGCTGGGCATATGGTACTGGTCAAATGCTTTTCCGGCATGGCGAATGCCGCCTGTGAAGTTTTTGACGCTCAAACCTGGGAAGGTGTTGTTGGTACACTTTCCGGTGATGATACGTTTTTTATCCTGATGCGCACCGAGGAAAACGCTGCTGAGATCACCCGCCAGCTGCAGCGCTATACGGTACGCCACACTTAAACCGCCGGAGGGGGAGCAGCATCCATGCTTGCGGAGCTGAAAATTGAAAATGTTGCCGTGATTGAAAAAGCCGAAGTACATTTTACCCCGGGCCTGAATGTGCTGACGGGCGAAACCGGCGCCGGCAAATCTATCATGATCGATTCCATCAATGCCATTCTGGGCAACCGTACCTCGCGTGATCTGGTGCGCAGCGGTGCACCCAAGGCACGCATTTGGGCCACATTTGAATCTATCCCGGCCCATGTGCGGGAGCAGGTGGAAAAATGCGGCTATGGTGCCCAGGATGACCTGCTGCTGTACCGCGAGATCAGCGCGGACGGAAAAGGCAGCTGCCGTATTAACGGTATGCCCGCTACCGCCGGCGTGGTGCGGGATATTTCCGCCGGGCTGCTGACCATCCATGGCCAGCACGACAGCACCAGCCTGACCAACCCGGCAACCCATCTGGCCCTGCTGGATCAGTACGCGCAGGATGGGGCAGAGTATGCCGCTTACCATGCGCTGTACCGCGCTCTTGTCACGGCAAAGCGCGCGCTGGATGCGTTGACTTCCAGCGAGGAAGAAAAGCAGCGCCGGATCGCAGAGCTTTCGGAAGAGATTGATACCATTGATGCCGCTGCGCTGACCGCAGGCGAGGAAGAACGTTTGATGGAGCGCCGCAAGGTCATCATGCACGCACAGGGCATTCTGGATGGTCTGACGGCGGCGCACCAGGCACTTTCCGGTGATGATTCCGGCGAAATGATGGGCGCAGCGGATCTGCTGGGCAGTGTGGTCAATGAACTGGCCGAAAGCGCTCGCCTGGATGAGAGCCTGGCACCGCTCAGCGAGCGCCTGAGCGATTTGTATTACGGTGCGCGGGAGCTGGCCACCGACCTTGCCGACCGCCTGGACGGTTATGATTTTGACCCGGGGGAGCTGGATCAAATCGAAGAACGGCTGGACCAGATTTACCGCATGAAACAGCGTTACGGTGCCAGTGTGGAAGAACTGCTGACTCGGCGGGATAAGGCGGCCGAAGAATTGGAAGGGTACCAGTCCTCCGGCAAGCGCATTGCAGAGCTGACCCAGCGCAAACAGGAATTGTACCGCCAGACCAAGGCTGTAGCGGAAACACTGACCCAAGCTCGCCTGAAAGCTTTTACCAGCATGAACCGCCAAATGCGGGAAGCACTGGAATTTTTGAACATGCCCGGCGTGCGTATGGTGCTGCGCCATCAGCGCGGCCCGTTAGCTTCCGCAGGACAGGATAACATTGAATTCTTGATTTCTACCAACCCCGGCGAGGAGCCCAAGCCGTTGGCTAAAATCGCTTCCGGCGGAGAGCTTTCCCGTATCATGCTGGCGTTCAAGAGCGCCTTGGCTGATAAAGATGCGATTTCGACCGTTATTTATGATGAGATCGACACCGGTGTTTCGGGCCTTGCCGCCGGGCGCATTGGCCAAAAGCTGAAGCAGACCGCCAGCGGCCATCAGGTGCTGTGCATCACCCATACCCCGCAGATCGCTGCCTTTGCCGATAACCAGCTGCTGATTGAAAAGAAGGTGCGGGACAACCGGACCTTCACTGAGATCCATCCGCTGGATCTGGATGGCCGCGTGCAGGTGTTAGCCCGCATGATCTCCGGCGATAAAGTTACAGACCTCAGCCTTGCCAACGCCCGCGAGCTGATTGAAAAATCGCAGGGGTAAGCGCAGGACAATAACGAAAGAAAAACAGAAGAGAAGCATACAAACCTCTGGCCGACAAAACAGGCTGGAGGTTTTATTTTTTTGGCATTTCCTTTATTATCGTTCTAAGGCAATACCGCATAATTCTAAGTGCCGATACGGCGAGCGAGGTGCGGCAGCTGCTAAGCCAAAAGCGCAGATAATACTGGATGTATTATCGAGTATTTTGGCAACGCAGATGCTGTGCCGCAGCCGCCGAAGCGATGCTTAAGCCGTAAGGCGGGAATTGTGCGGTGTTGCCCTAATTTGGAGCCAAGAAGAAATAAAAGAAAAATGTTTGGGAAGGCCCCTTGACACCATGGGGAAGATATGGTATTCTAACTGCGTTGGTTAGATAAACCTAACCAACGAATATCCCGTACTTTCTGCATAAACATAGCAATGGCGGCGGGAATTTTTAATGACTGGAAGTTAGCGTAAACTAATTATACGGTCAAAACAGGAGGATACACCATGCAGCGTAATTTTGAAACCTCGTTTGTAACGCAGTGTGCTCCTGTTCTGGCGGGACTTAAAGTGGCGAACCTCTTCCGCTGGGTTGAACCCGATGCAAACGCCATGCACGCCATGGCGGAGCGCTGGGCGGCCGAGCTAAAACCAAAAGGCGTTACGGTTTCTATCATCAAGGAATACCCCGTCACCCACGCCTATCTGGTTTTGTCTACCGTGCAAAGAGCCTGGAAGAAAGCCTGCAGCAGCCGGATGTGCAGCAGTACCTGCTGCGGGAAGGTTACCCCCAAGGCGGCTTGCAGGAGTGCTTGGATCATCTTTCCCGGTGCCTTTGCTGCGAAACAGAGTTCCCGCACGAGATTGGCGTTTTCCTTGGTTATCCGCTGGAAGATGTCGTTGGCTTTGTGGCAAACAAGGGCAAAAATTATACGTTCTGCGGTTACTGGAAATGCTATGGCGACCCCGCTGCAGCACAAAAGACGTTTGAACGCTTCCGCAAATGCACTGAAGTTTATCTCCGCTGTTTCCAGAGCGGTACACCGATCACCCGGCTCGCAGTAGCCGTTTGATATAATGGGCGCACGCCCATGTTAAAATATAATAAAGGAGCTGTTTGATTATGAACAAGGTAGCAATCGTTTATTGGAGTGGCACAGGCAATACTGAGCAGATGGCCCAGGCTGTGGCAGAGGGCGTTAAGAATGCTGGCGGCGAAGCCGATGTGCTGACCTGCGCAGAATTTGATAGCGCAAAGCTGGCCGATTACGGCGCAGTTGCTTTCGGCTGCCCCGCTATGGGCGCAGAGCAGCTGGAGGAAGGCGAATTTGAACCCATGTTCGCTGACTTGGAAGGCAGCCTGTCTGGTGTGAAGGTTGCTCTGTTCGGTTCTTACGGCTGGGGCTCTGGCCAGTGGCTGGAAGACTGGTGCGCACGCTGCAAGGAAGACGGCGCTGTGATGCAGGAAGAACCTGGCGTTATGGCAAACGAAGCACCGGACGACGATGCAATCGCAGCCTGCAACGCTCTGGGCGCAAAGCTGGCAGTCTGCTGAGCAAAGTGTCCTGAGGCGCTCACTACACCTTGAGCAAATAGCATTATGACGGCGGGAAACCGATACCGAGAAAAAGGCATCGGCTCACTGCCGTTTGCTTTTTACAGTTTATCATCAGGGTTGTTATAAGATAGAAAAGACAAACAAAAATCCGGCAGAACACCGGGTAGCGGCTCTGCCGGATGATGAAGCGCACGGATTGGGCAATCAGCCAAAAATACCAAACAGCTTTTTCTTCTGGTAAGGCGCGCAGCTGTAGCTGACCATGCGGTAGCCAGTCGGTTCCAGCGCTTTAGCGATGTCAGCCTCAGCAATTTCGTTTTCGGCTACAATAACAGCCTGGCCCTTGGTGTGGCTGGCGGTTACCTTTTTGACGGGGAATGCCTTGCGGATTGCGTCAGAAACATGTGCTTCACACATGCTGCATGCCATTCCATCTACCCCAACAGTGATTTGAACCATTAAACTCATCCTTTCTGCAATAGGTTACGTAACCTAAACCAAACTGACCCAAAAGGCAGGCGGCAATTCATAACGGCTTCATCATACCAACCCAATGGGTATTTGTCAAGCGGAGAGAATACAGCATATTCCGCTCAAAAGAAGGGGGAAAGGGCATAAAACGCCTGAATGACGCAGCGCCCTTTGTGCAAATTGCCTTAAAAAGTGCGAAAAAGTTAGCCACGACTTATCGGTTAGCACAAACTAATTTCGGACGGTTTCAAAACTATTGACATTGCAGGTTAGCAGTGGTAAACTGCAAATGTTCAAAGGAGTTAGCATCTGCTAATCTTCTGCGGGTGGCCGGGAAGCGGCAGATCACAGGGGATTAAGGGCCAAACTCCGCCTTTTTTGCGCCTGTGCAAGATGCAGAAAAAACAGAACGGAAAGTTATAAGCGTAAAGCAATTTGGACGTTGGGGGATGAAACGATGATGCCGATTACGATGGCAAAAGCAGGCGAAACTGTCACCATCAAAAAAATCACTGGTAAAGACGAAGTTCGCCAGCACCTGGCTGAGCTGGGATTTGTTGTGGACGCAACGGTTACCGTTGTGAACGAAATTGCGGGCAACCTGATCATTCAGGTAAAAGAGAGCCGCATTGCACTGGACAAAACCATGGCAAACCGCATTATGATTGGTTAAAACAGCGCCAATCCGCTGTTTTGGAGGCTGCGGCTTATCCAGCGGCTTCCCGATAGAGATATTGTGAGGAGGATAAAAATGAAAACTCTGAAAGACGCGAAAGTCGGCGAGACTGTCACCGTTGCCAAGCTGCACGGCGAAGGCCCTGTCAAGCGCCGCATCATGGATATGGGCATCACCAAAGGTGTTCAGATCTATGTCCGCAAGGTTGCCCCCCTGGGTGACCCCATGGAGCTGACCGTGCGCAACTACGAGTTGAGCGTGCGCAAGGCTGACGCAGAAATGATCGAATTGGTTTGATTCCAACTAGAGAAGAGAGGGTAACGCAATGAGCATTAAAATTGCACTAGCCGGTAACCCGAACTGTGGTAAAACTACCCTGTTCAATGACTTAACCGGTTCTAACCAGTATGTCGGCAACTGGCCCGGCGTTACGGTTGAAAAGAAGGAAGGCCGCCTGAAAGGTCAGAAGGACGTTGTCATTCAGGACTTGCCCGGTATCTACTCCCTGTCCCCCTACACCCTGGAGGAAGTTGTGGCCCGTGGTTACCTGGTCAATGAAAAGCCTGATGCCATCCTGAATATCATTGATGGTACCAACATTGAACGTAACCTGTACCTGACCACCCAGCTGATTGAGCTGGGTATTCCTGTGGTTATGGCCGTCAACATGATCGACCTGGTCCGCAAGAATGGTGATAAGATCGACCTGAAGAAGCTCAGCGCAGAGCTGGGCTGCCAGGCTGTTGAGATCAGCGCACTGAAGGGCGAAGGCAGCATGAAGGCTGCTGAGATGGCTGTTGCCGCTGCAAAGTCTGGCAAGGCTGGCGAGCTGCCCCATGTGTTCACTGGCAGCGTTGAGCATGCCATCGCTCATATCGAAGAGTCCATCCAGGGCAAGGTTGATGACCGCTTCCTGCGTTGGTACGCCGTCAAGCTGTTCGAGCGTGATGACAAGGTTCAGCAGGAGCTGAAGCTGGACAAGGCGCTGGTTGACCACATTGACCAGCACATCGCAGACTGCGAGAAGGAAATGGATGATGATGCCGAGAGCATCATCACCAACCAGCGTTATGCTTACATCAACACTGTTGTTGAGAAGGCTGTCAGAAAGAAAGCTCGCGTTGAGCACCTGACTGTTTCCGATAAGATCGACCAGGTTGTTACCAACCGTATCTTCGCTCTGCCAATCTTTGCCTTGATCATGTTCCTCATGTACGCGCTGTCCATGGGTACCTCCATTGCAGATGGCGGTATCTCCATCGGCAGCTTCGCAACTGACTGGACCAACGATGTTCTGTTCGGCGAGATCGTTCCCAATGCACTGGGCGGTTTCCTGGAGAGCGTTGGCGTTGCTGGCTGGCTGTACGGCTTGATCATGGACGGCATCGTCGCCGGTGTCGGCGCGGTTTTGGGCTTTGTTCCCCAGATGCTGGTTCTGTTCTTCCTGCTTTCCATCCTGGAAGACATTGGTTACATGGCCCGTGTTGCTTTCATCATGGACCGTATCTTCCGCAAGTTCGGTCTGTCCGGCAAGAGCTTCATCCCCATGCTGGTTGGCACCGGCTGCGGCGTTCCGGGTGTTATGGCTTCCCGTACCATCGAGAACGAGCGTGACCGTCGTATGACCATCATGACTACCTGCTTCATCCCCTGCGGCGCTAAGATGCCCATCATCGGCCTGTTTGCAGGTGCCCTGTTCGGCGGCAGCAGCCTGGTTGCTGTTTCTGCTTACTTTATCGGCTTTGCGGCCATCATCATCTCTGGTATCATCCTGAAGAAGACCAAGTTGTTTGCTGGTGATCCTGCTCCGTTTGTTATGGAGCTGCCTGCTTACCACGTACCTGCATGGGGCAACGTTCTGCGTGCAACCTGGGAACGTGGCTGGTCCTTCATCAAGCGTGCCGGCACCATCATTCTGGCTTCCACCATCGTTCTGTGGTTCCTGCAGGGCTTCGGCTTTGAGGATGGCGTCTTCGGCATGGTCGAAGATCAGGACAACTCCATCCTGGCAGCCGTTGCAAGTGCAATCGCCTGGATCTTTGCTCCTCAGGGCTTCGGAAACTGGCGTGCAACCGTTGCTTCCATCTCCGGCCTGATCGCAAAAGAGAACGTTGTTGGTACCCTTGGCGTTCTGTATCACTTCGGCGGCGAGCTGTCTGAGAACGGCGACGAAATTTGGGGCGAAGTTGCAAACGACTACACCGCAATCTCTGCTTACAGCTTCATGATCTTCAACCTGCTGTGCGCACCGTGCTTCGCAGCTATGGGCGCTATCAAGCGTGAAATGAACAACGGCAAGTGGACTGCTATCGCCATTGGTTATATGTGCCTGCTGGCCTACTGTGCATCTCTGGTTGTTTACCAGATCGGCGGCCTGATCACCGGCGAAGTTGGCTTCAACATTTTCACCATCGTTGCTGTCGCTATCATTGTGTTTACCATCTACATGCTGGTTCGCCCCAACAAGTACCTGAATGATAACGAAGTTAAGATTGATGTCAAGAAGGTTGCTGCTTCCAAGTAATCACTGACAATTTGATGTTCCTTTTATAAGAGAGGTGTTTCGCTATGATGGATTTCTTGGCCACAAATTTTAATCTGCCTACCATTATTGGTGCGGTTATTGTGTTTGGGGGCACGGGCCTGATTGTGTGGCACTCTCACAAGCATGGCGGCGTTGGCTGCGACTGCGGTGGCAGCTGCCACGGTGAGTGTGGCTGCTCCGGTGGCTGCAATGGCTCCTGCAAAGAAAATGCAGAAGAGCTTGCAAAGTTCAAACGGATTGCCGAAGAAAAGGCAAAGGCTAACGCAAGTCAGGTACATTAAAGCTTAAGGCAATGCCGCATAATTCTAAGTGTCGATACGGCGAGCGAGGTGCGGCAGCTGCTAAGCCAAAAGCGCAGATAATACTGGATGTCTTATCGAGCATTTTGGCAACGCAGATGCCGTGCCGCAGCCGCCGGAGCGGTGCTTGAGCCGTTAGGCGGGAATTGTGCGGTATTGCCTTAAGGAAATTAAAATTTTCCTGAATCCCAGCGCGGCGGGCCGCAGGCAGCAATGCCCGCGGTCCGCCGCATTTTTTATCAGCTGCACTATGGTGTGGGCTGCTTGATATGGAGTGATGAACATGGCATTGAGCGATGCCCACCTGCGATATCTGTTTGCAATCAGCAATGCAGCTGCAGCAACCCCGGATGTATCTTCCCGTCAGATTGCCAGTGCACTGGGGGTTACCAAACCCTCGGTTGTGCATATCCTGAACATTCTCATGCGGGATGGCATGGTGGTAAAACGGCACTATGGCAAAATTTATCTGACGGACCGCGGTGTGTTTACCGTAAACTACTACGGCCGCTTGCTGGATGCAACCCTTGCCGCTATGCCGGAATATCCGTTCCCGGTCAGTGCAGATGAACGGCGCAATGCGGCGCTGGCGTTGATTGCAGCGCTTCCTGACCGGGATTACAGGGAACATTTTGGTGCGCTCTTTGCCGAAACGGAGGTGGAAGAAAATGAGCCGCAACCAGAAAGTGAATGAACCGGAAACCATGTCCACAGCTTCGGCCTATCTGTACAAAGAACAGGCCGAGTGTGTGCAGCAGGTGCACCAGTATCTGGTGGAACATCTCGATAGCCGCGTAACCCAGGCGGAATTGGCGCAGCGGTATCATATCTCTCTTACTTCGCTGAAAGGGGCGTTCAAACAGGTGTACGGCTTGCCAATCAATACTTACCTGCGCCGCTGCCGTGTGCAGCATGCGGAACAGCTGCTTTTCACAACGGATTTGAGCATTTTGGAGATCGCACAGCGGGTTGGGTACGACAGCCCCAGCCGTTTTGCGGCAATGTTTAAGCGCGAAAAAGGCATTACCCCGCGGGAATGCCGCCGCGTGCGCACCGACCAGCTGCCGGAAGAAAAAACGATTGCCTGATGTGGAATTACAGCGCAGCAAAACGCACAGCAGCGGTGGGCTGAAACTGGGCGAAATGGTGGAACGTGGAACATAGAATTTTCAAAAAATAAAACCAGACGGCACATTTTTTATCCAAAATGCACTTGTAAAAAGTGTAAAATACGTTATACTTGCGAATAAAGATTTTTGCAAGAAGTTAATCTTGTAAAACATCGCCAATTGCAGCCGGGGGATGTATGCAGCAGCTTGCACCCCCTGGGAATGTCGAATCAATAGAGAGGAGTTCAACGTATTATGGTGAACGTAAAGAAGGTAGCAATTTTTGTTGGTGGTATGCTGTTTGGCTCCGCTGGTTTCAAAATCCTGGCCAGCAAGGACGCTAAGAAGGTCTATACCCAGACCACCGCAGCCGTGCTGCGTATGAAGGACTGCACTATGGAGACGGTCAGCCGCGTTCAGGAAGAGGCTGGCGACATTCTGGCAGATGCAAAGGCCATCAACGAAGCCCGCGCAGCCGCAGCTGAACAGGAAGTTATCGCTGATGACGCTGCTGAAAGCGCCGCAGAATAATTGCTTCTTTTGGGCCGCCTGCAGGCGGCCCTTTTTATGTGGTGGGGCACAGCGGCTGAACGGATGATGCCTTTATCGCTGTGCCAGAATTGGCAGTTGGGAAAGCTGAATAAGGAAATACAACTATGAAATGTACAATTTTACATGAAAGCCGCGGCCGTATGCGCGTGCATGTAAATGCCGTGCGTATGACCCTGCACCGTGCAGATGTTTTGGAAGCATACCTGAACCATTCGGAAGTCATTGAACATGCCAAAGTGTATGAACGCACCGGCGATGTTCTGATCAAATATAAGGGCAGCCGTGCGGGTGCAGTAACGGTGCTGAGCCATTATAAGTTTGATAACCCGGAACTGGATTCACTGGTTACTTCGGCTGACAGCCGTAAGATCAACCAGGAATACCAGGAACGTTTTGTCAACTTGGTGGTGTTCCGTGCGTTCCGCAAGCTGTTTCTGCCTGCTCCGGTGCGGGCCGTTATCACGGTGTTCAAAGCAATTGAATTTATCCGCCGTGGTCTGGTCTGCCTGTGGCATCGCAAGCTGGAAGTGGAAGTGCTGGATGCACTTTCTATCGGTGTATCGTTGCTGCGCGGTGACTTTAATACCGCCGGTTCCGTTATGTTCCTGCTCAATGTGGGCGCTTTGCTGGAAGAATGGACACGCAAAAAGAGCCTGGATGATCTGGCTCGCAGCATGTCCCTGAACGTTGACCGTGTTTGGGTGCGCAGTCAGGGGACCGAAGTTCTGATGCCCATCACCAAGGTCAAGGCGGGGGACGAGATCATTGTGCGTTCTGGCAACATGGTGCCGCTGGATGGCACCGTGATCGAGGGCGAAGCCATGGTCAACCAGGCGGCCCTGACCGGTGAGTCGATGCCGGTACGCAAGATTGCGGGGGCGACAGTTTATGCAGGTACTGTTGTTGAGGAAGGCGAATGCGTTTTTGCTGCAAACGCCGTGGATGGTGCCAGCCGTTACGATAAGATCGTATCTATGATCGAAGAGTCCGAAAAGCTCAAGTCCGGCACGGAAAACCACGCCCTGGAGCTGGCGGATCGCCTGGTGCCGTGGTGTCTGGCTGGTACGGTCGTGACCTATGCGCTCACCCGCAACGTAACCCGCGCAATCTCGATTCTGATGGTCGATTTCTCTTGCGCACTTAAACTTTCCATGCCGCTGGCCGTGCTGTCTGCTATGCGTGAATGCGGTTCCTACCACATCACCGTCAAGGGAGGCAAGTATCTGGAAGCCCTGTCCAAGGCGGATACTATTGTGTTTGATAAGACCGGTACCCTGACCCATGCAAGTCCTAAAGTGGTCAAGGTTGTGCCGTTCTCCGGGTGTGATGAGGAGGAAGTTCTCAAGCTGGCCGCCTGCCTGGAAGAGCACTTCCCGCATTCCATGGCAAACGCCGTGGTGCGTGCTGCCAAGGAGCGCGGCGTTACCCACGAGGAGATGCATACCGAGGTAGAGTACATTGTGGCCCACGGCATTGCAAGCCGCGTGCGCGGGGAGCGCGTTGTGATCGGCAGCCATCACTTTGTGTTCGAGGATGAAAAGTGCGTCATTCCCGCTGCGGAACAGCAGAAGTTTGACGATCTGGAACCGGAATATTCGCACCTGTATCTGGCTGCCTGCGGCCAGCTGGTGGGCGTTATCTGCATTGCGGACCCGCTGCGCCCCGAAGCACGCCATGTGCTGCGCCAGCTGCGCGCCATCGGTGTCACCAACACTGTGATGATGACCGGTGACAGTGACCGCACCGCAGCCGCGATTGCCCGCCAGGTAGGCATTGATCAGTATTTCTCGGAGGTTCTGCCGGAAGATAAGGCAGAGTATGTCCAAAAAGCAAAGGCAGAAGGGCATACCGTTGTCATGATCGGCGACGGCATCAACGATTCACCGGCTTTGTCTGCTGCCGATGTTGGCATCGCCATCAACTCTGGCGCAGCCATTGCACGCGAAATTGCCGATATTACCATCAAAGCCGACAGCTTGGAAGAGTTGGTGCAGCTCAAGAGCATTGCCAACGCCATGCAGCGCCGTGTGGCGAGCAACTATCGCTTTGTGCTGAGCTTTAACTCTGCCCTGATCATTCTGGGCGCACTGGGCATTTTGCAGCCGGCAACCTCGGCTATGCTGCATAATCTTTCCACCATCGGCATCAGCCTGAAGAGTATGACGAACCTGCTGCCCGAAAAAACGCAGAGCCAGCTGCAGCAGGAGAACACAAAGGCCTGATGCAGGCACTAATCGCATGAAAACGCAGCCACTATAAACAGGTGAGCTGCTGCCAGCAGGCAAAAAGTATGGCAGAACGATGAAAAGAAAACTGGAAAAGAAAAAATACGAAAAAAATCAAAATTTTTCAGAAAAAAGCTTGACTTTTTTTAGAAGCCTGTTATAATAATACCTGTTGATGACAGCAGCCCACGTTCGACCGGGTGTAGCGCAGTTTTGGTAGCGCGCTTGAATGGGGTTCAAGAGGCCGTGAGTTCGACTCTCGCCACTCGGACCAAACAGTGAGTTGAGTTTTTCAACGCGGAACCGCTAAGTTTGAAAGAACTTGGCGGTTTTATTTTTTTGCTTTTTTGCGGTGAAAATAGGGCCAGTTCTAACCGATTTTATCCAGCAGGCAAAGGTCGCTGCATATTTGCTGCAATGCCTTGCTTTCTTTTGGTATCCAAATGTCCGTAAATATTCGCCGTCATCTTTATATCAGGATGCCCTAACCATTCCTGCACATCCTTCAAGCCAAAGGATTGGGACAGTATTGAAACTCATGTGTAACTTCAAAACTTTCGATAAAGTGTGAAAAGTCGGGAGCTTGGAACGCTGCGGATATTTAACTGTTTGGAGCATCCACAAAAAACGGACAAACATATGCCGTGTGCCGATAAGACAGTAATTTGAGAAAACTACAAAATCGGCATCTGCCAAGCAGGATTGGACAACAAAACAGGCAGCACTCAACGTCGGTTGGGTGCTGCCTGTTTTTGTACATCTAAGGGTTGCGAATCACCTGTTTTTTGCGCTGAAAAGCAAGGATAGCGAAAAGGGTGAAATAGTTATCGCCTCTGTGCGGTTCTTTTGTGAAACAGCGAATCGCTGCATAGCGGATACCGTTCGCTGGGGAGTGCGTATATTTGCGGTCAAGCAAAATACCCCTCAAAACTGTAAAGTCGATAGATAGGTATTTCGATGCAGAGTATGATTGACACTGTTAGAATCGAAAAATCAGATTTTAGCACAAAATAATGTTGCTAAATGGCGATAACTTCCGTCGCGCCTATTGAAAATAGAATGATTGCTGTGTCATACTGTGTACACACGAACGAGTGGGCACGTTTGACGATCTGATCTACAATGACCTGCTACGTATGCCGTCATCGTTTTGAATGGCGATTCAAAGGCGCACCTCGAAGTGGTCACGGAATATCAGCCTTTAGATCAGGCTCAATTATTATCATGAAGCAGACGATTGGAGAGATACCATATGACGATCAACTGTGTATGGGAGCATAACGGCAGAGACACCTTGCTTTATGCGGTGGATTTTGTAGGTGCATACACCCGCGGAGAAACATTGGAAGCCGCTGTCCGGAAAATGCAAGCAGAAATATGCTCTTATCTCAAATGGTGCGGCAAAAAAGCAGTAACAAGCATGGATATCGTCATCATCGAAGAAAAGGTTTCCGAGCTTGCGATCTGCGACGCGGACTCTGATGTGCTTTTTGAAAGTGAAAAAGCACCGCTGACAGCAGAAGAATATATAAAGTTAAAGGCACTTGCGCTGAAATCAGCGCAGGATTTTCTTGCCTTGTATGATTCTGTTCCCGATAAGAATGCAACGGCTGCTCCCGAACGCAAGACCTTTTACGGACAAGTTCCCCGCACGGCAAATGAAATGTACGAGCATACAAAGAATGTGAATACATATTATTTTGCGGAGATTGCTGTGGATGCCGATCATGACGGCAACATATACGAATGCCGCAAGCGGGGATTTGAATCGCTTGAATCTAACCCTGATTTTCTGCAAAATACCGTCAGAAAAGGCAGCTATGGCGAGGATTGGTCACTGCGTAAAGTCCTGCGCCGTTTTATCTGGCATGACCGTATCCACGCAAGAGCCATGTATCGAATGGCGATAAAAGTGTTCGGGGCGGAGAGCATTGTAAATCCGTTTTACTTTTTTGATGAAGGAGTTTTAACATAATGGCAAGAACCGAAACGGTTGAATTTACAAATATGTGCATGATCTGTGATGGCAGCCGAGTTGTCGTGATCGACCGGAAAAAACGGGACTGGCCGGGCATCACCTTCCCCGGAGGTCATATAGAGCCGGGAGAATCCTTTACGGATGCCGTGATTCGTGAGGTGCAGGAGGAAACTGGACTGCATATCCGTTCTCCCCAGCTCTGCGGTATCAAAGACTGGTGTGAAAATCAGTGCAGGTTGTTGTGCTGCTTTATAAGACAACTTGTTTGATGGCGAATTACATTCCAGCTCCGAAGGTCGGGTTTGGTGGGAAGATATTGCCAATCTGCCTAATCTCAAGTTGTCTTTGGATATGCGTGATATGCTACGGGTTTTCAAAGAAGAAAATCTGAGCGAGTTCTTCTACTATCAAGAAAGCAGTGCATGGAAGTATGTCTTGAAATAGCAAAACGGTGATAAGGTGGAAAAACAATGAACAAAGATATGTGCGTAGCCTGTGACGATGGAATTTTGAATATCCGTGTCGGCGCAATCATCATGAAGGATGGAAAGATTTTGATGGTTGGCAATGACAGAGACTATCTCTACTCCGTTGGCGGCAGGGTAAAATTCGGTGAAACAGCAGAAGAGGCTGTCGTCCGTGAGGTGTTGGAGGAAACAGGCGTTCAGATGGAAATTGACCGCCTTGGCTTTGTGCATGAAAACTATTTCTATGGCGACATGCCTTCCAATCGGAACAAGCTGATTTATGAGATTTCGCTTTTCTTCTATATGAAAGCGCCTGATGCTTTTGCGCCGATCAGTGAAAGCTTTATGGAGGATAACAGCAAAGAACATTTGGTATGGGCTTCGCTCGATGAGGACATTAAGATGTATCCAGAATTCTTCAAGACCGAATTGAAGGATCCAACAGACACAGTATCCGGCAGCAGCCGTGCCCGCGTTTTGGAGCCGCAGGCGGGGCACAAAATCCAATGTTCTTTGTTTGAATTCATGGTTCACTTCGCTTTATATTAAAGGTACGGAAAAACAGCCTTACATGGGCGTCCAGCTTTTCCAGGCATTCGGCCTCACGTTCCGGCTGGCGGTCACAAACGCTGAGAAGGGTAATGACCGGGGAGACGTATTGAAGCGCCAACGTGTCGGGATCTTCTGCCCGCAGAATACCCAGTGAAATAAGGGTGCGGAAGATATCCGCATGATAGTCGATCATTCGGTCCACATATCGCCGGGAATACAGTTCAGCTAGCTCTGGGGAACGAAACTGCTCTAGCGTCATCATCTGGCGAAATTGGCTGACGGTATGATCGTGCAGGGAGTAAAAGAAAATCTGACGAACCTTTTCAACCAACGCATCCTCTGAAATATGGGCGAACAGTGCAAAGTCCTGTTTGACATCCTGCACATGGATGGAAATTTCATCCGTGTCTTTTTCGTAATGGGCAGCAGTGCTCTCCACAATGGCATCAAAAATGGCCTGTTTGCTGGCAAAGTGGTTGTAGAGCGAGGGTGCCTTGACGCCAACGGCCTTTGCAATTTCCCCCACGCTGACGGCATCATACCCCTTTGAGGCAAAAAGCTCCAGTGATTTTTCCAGGATACGCTGTTTGGTATCTTCCTGCTTCATGTTGCCAAGCTGTTTTTTGAAAAGGAGAAAAAATCTAAAAAGGGAATAGAGAAAGCAATGGTTTATTTGCTTCCGGGGATGCAGGAAAAGAACATAGGATGCAACATAATAAGAATAGCGATGCAAATGTAGGAATCCGCTGCGAGGCCCAGGCAACAAAACGAGGGGGAAAACGTAACTGGAAAAGCCCGCGAGTTGGATATCGGGAAGGAAAAAAGATTTGAAAAAATGTGGAACAAAATGCAAGAAAACCCTTGACTTTTTGGGAAAGGTCGGTTATAATAACAAACGTCGCTTGAAGCGATTGAAACATGTGCGGCCGTAGCTCATCTGGTAGAGCGCCACCTTGCCAAGGTGGAGGTAGCGAGTTCGAGCCTCGTCGGCCGCTCCATGTGGAAGTTTAGCTCAGCTGGGAGAGCATCTGCCTTACAAGCAGAGGGTCAGCGGTTCGAGCCCGTTAACTTCCACCATGTGGCCCGGTAGTTCAGTTGGTTAGAACGCTAGCCTGTCACGCTAGAGGTCGTCAGTTCGAGCCTGATCCGGGTCGCCATTATGCCTCTGTAGCTCAGTCGGTAGAGCAGGGGACTGAAAATCCCCGTGTCATTGGTTCGATTCCGATCGGAGGCACCACCTGTTTTGCAGTTTCAGGGTAAAGAAACTGCAGTATGCGGCCGTAGCTCATCTGGTAGAGCGCCACCTTGCCAAGGTGGAGGTAGCGAGTTCGAGCCTCGTCGGCCGCTCCAGACAAACAGCAAGGAACCGGTTTACGCCGGCTTTTTGCTTATTATGGTGACGTGGCCAAGTGGTAAGGCAAGGGTCTGCAAAACCCTCATTCGGCAGTTCAAATCTGCCCGTCACCTCCAAAACTCCCGCAGGCAGGTCGCTCGCGGGAGTTTTTCTGCATATAGCCCCTTGGATTTTGTGCGATAGTTGATTCCCCATAAAAATAAGTGACGATATGAAAGTCTCATGCCCTGTAAGCGTGCATAACAAAATGCTTACGGGGCGTTTTGCTTTCCGGCAAAAATATATTACCTTGCGCCTTTCATTGTAAAAACAACAGGTATTGTTTTTAGCAGGCACCAAAGGTCAAACAGTACAGAGCAGTGATTGATATAGATCAAATCATATTTGAGCTTTTCTGCAGGGTTCAAATCATAGCCGCCATTGACCTGCGCGTAACCAGTCAGGCCCGGCATAACCTGCATACGGCTGCGGAAGTTCTCGACTTTGCCGTCAAGGTCGTCATAAACAGTGGGGCGTTCGGGGCGCGGGCCAACAAAGCTCATTTCGCCCATAAAGATGTTGAGCAGCTGCGGCAGTTCGTCCAGGTGGGTCAGGCGCAGGATATGGCCAACGCGGGTAATGCGTGTGTCGTTTTCACTGGTCCACTTCGCATCATCCGGGGCAGTGCTTTGCTGCATAGAACGGAATTTGTAGATAGTAAAAGGCTTCCCGCCGTATCCAAGCCGTATTTGTGTGTAAATGATCTTGCCGGGGGAATCCAGCCAAACAACAAGCGCAATCACAGCCATGAGCAGCGCGCAGGTAACAAGCAGAACCAAAGAAAATACAAGATCAAACCCGCGTTTGAGGATGAGATAGCTCATCCTGCGCAGTAAAGGTACAAAAGATGAGCAGCTGACGGGGCGGGGTTCCATAGCCGAATGATACATGCGGCATCGACCTTTCTGAAATGTATGGGGCCTGGCAAATACAACAAAAGCTATTTACAATGTTAACCTAAAATATACTCAAAATCAATATATTTCGACAAGATTCATGAAGAAATATTATGAGTGTACGTTAAGATACAGTATAAAGATACATCTGATATGAATTTTTATGTTTGAACGAAGAAAAAAGCTCCCAATTTGTACCAGCTGGGAGCAAATGATAATGAAAAGGAGACGTTAATAGATTGCACATCCGCGTCTGCTGTTTTCTTTTACCAGATAAAGAGCTTTGTCAGCATCCTTGAAGATGAATCTGCTCGATTTTTTGCGGTCAGTAAAAGCAACTCCAACGCTGATAGAAACAGGGGAAAGACCGGAGTCTTTCTTGGGGAGTTCATCGTTGATAAAACTGCTGCCATCAATAATATCGTCGAGGAAATACGCAAATTTGCGATAAATAAGAGGAATTGAACTATAAAAAACAATGTCCTCTGCTGCTTGCGACGGGAATGTCTGCTGCCATATTTTTGACCGGATGCCAGAAAGCAGAAACACAGCCTGAACAGGCAGCGTAGAATGGAAGGTCTGCTCCGCCCATGGATACCGCTGCACAGCAGGAATTGACTGTTTACGGCAGTTGGTCCAACTTTGAAGCTGTTGCGCTGGACTGGAACAAGATTTACCCCAACATTTACTATCAGCTATTCCAAAATTGATGACTGTAATAAACAGTTGGATGCGATTGTGACAGCGGCAGAAAAATCGGATGTGGTTTTGTTTGGAACAACGGATTACTATTATTGACCTGGAGTTTGAAACCATGTTTGAGCTGTTGGAGAACAGCTGCATTGACCATGACCTTGATATGAGCATTGCAACTGATTGATAGCGCCTTTAATGATACCCTGTGGAATATCGCAACAGGTGACCTGACCACTGTGCAGGATGCAGAAAAGGACTTTGAGGAGCGCTTGGTAAGCTATCATGCAGCGCAAAGCAGTTGAGCTGCATGGCAGTCTTGAATCGTAACCGGATGCAGTTATAATTGAATAAAAAATAACACAGCTCCGCAGGGCCAACGTATGAATGCGTATGCCCGGCGGGGCTGCACGAGTAGAAAATGAATGCTTGCCAAAACAGATGAAATAGGCTAGAATAACAACGAATAATTCACGGCAGCCTGTAGCGGTCTGCCATGGTGGAGATGAACATGATTAAAACTGCTGCGGCAAGTAAAAAAAGGTCAAAAGGCCTCCTTTGCCGCTTTCGCTGCGCGATTGAACAGATCGCGGTTTCGACCAACGATAATCTTTCGGTCAATAATGATATCAGCGTTTCGCTGTCCATCACGTTCTATGAAAAGCAGATCGAAAAATAAGCTGCCGCCAAACGCTTGACAAAAGCGGCAACATATGCTAATTTAATAAGCAGTTAAATGCAAGGACGGGAACGAGTAACCGTTTTGCTGTATGCGAAAGAGAGGCCCCGGTTGGTGTAAGGGACTGGCAGGCAAAGCGGTGAATACATCCCTGAGCAGCAGGCTGAACGCCTTTGATTAAAGGCTGTTAGGCTGGGCCGTGTGCGCACGTTACAGCGTTTGGGTGTCGCAGTTGTACACTTTGGCTGCCGCACCCGCGAAGGCCCGCCGCCGTGAGACACGGGCAAACAGAGGTGGTACCGCGTATTTGATCGCCCTCTGCCAAATTCAACATTTGGCAGGGGCGTTTTATTTTTTGCCCTTGCCGCACAAACCAAGGAGGATGCAACCCCATGACCATTTATGATGAACTGAAAGCCCGCGGCCTGATTGCCCAGGTAACGGACGAGGAAGAAATCAAGGAAGTAATCAACAACGGCAAGGCTGTTTTCTACATCGGCTTTGACTGCACAGCCGACAGCCTGACCGCCGGCCACTTTATGGCCCTGACCCTGATGAAGCGCCTGCAGATGGCAGGCAACAAGCCCATTGCCCTGATTGGCGGCGGCACCACCATGATCGGTGACCCTTCTGGCCGTACCGATATGCGCAAAATGCTGACCAAAGAGGACATTGACCATAACGCCGAGTGCTTTAAGCGCCAGATGGAGCGCTTTATTGAGTTTGGCGAAGGCAAGGCTATGATGCTGAACAACGCTGACTGGCTGCTGAACCTGAACTACATTGAGCTGCTGCGTGAAGTTGGCCCCTGCTTCAGCGTGAACAACATGCTGCGCGCCGAATGCTACAAGCAGCGCATGGAGAAGGGCCTGTCCTTCCTGGAATTCAACTACATGATCATGCAGAGCTACGACTTCTACCACCTGTTCCAAAATTACGGCTGCAACATGGAGTTTGGCGGCGACGACCAGTGGAGCAACATGCTGGGCGGCACCGAGCTGATCCGCCGCAAGCTGGGCAAGGATGCTTACGCCATGACTATCACGCTGCTGACCGACAGCCAGGGCAAAAAGATGGGTAAGACCGCCGGTAACGCCGTTTGGCTTGACCCCAACAAGACCAGCCCGTTCGAGTTCTACCAGTACTGGCGCAATGTCGGCGATGCTGATGTACTCAAGTGCATCCGCATGCTGACCTTTCTGCCGCTGGAGCAGATCGATGAGATGGACCACTGGGAAGGCGAGCAGCTGAACAAGGCCAAGGAAATCCTGGCTTACGAGCTGACCAGCATGGTGCACGGTTCCGAGGAAGCTGAAAAGGCCCAGAGTGCAGCCCGCCAGCTGTTCAGCGGCGTAGCCGACCACGAGAACATGCCTACCACCCAGCTGGATGCCGCATTGGTCAAGGACGGTAAGGTTGGCCTGCTGGCTGCCATGGTTAGCGCCAAGCTGTGCGGCTCCAACCGTGAAGCCCGCCAGCTGGTACAGCAGGGCGGCGTTTTGGTGGACGGCGAGAAAGTGACCGACCCGACCTTTGGTCTGACGGTTGAGCAACTCCAGAATGGTGTTGTGATCAAAAAGGGGAAAAAGACCTACCACAAGGTAATGCTTTGATTGTCTGAATTTATAAAATGAGCGCGCAGGCTGCTGCATCCCCGGCACACCGGGCGGCAGCCTGCCGCTTTATTTTGGGCGCATACCTTGCCCCCACACGAGATTTAGGATATAATAAAAGGGTACGAAAAATGCGGCCGGGGGAGCAACCATGCCAAAAGATAAGCTGAAAACAATTTATGTGTGCAACCAGTGCGGCGAAACCAGTCCCCGCTGGCTGGGCCGCTGCCCGTCCTGCGGTGCATGGAACACGATGACCGAAGATGTGGTGGCAGAACCGGCAAAGTCTTCTTCCGGCCGCGCTGCCGCGCCGGTACGTGTGACGGGTCAGACCAGCCTGAAACCGTTGAAACTGAAAAACGTAAGCACGACCGAAGAAAAAAGCCGCATTGTAACTGGCATTGCAGAGCTGGACCGCGTGTTGGGCGGTGGCATTGTGCTGGGCAGTGTGATTTTGATTGGCGGCGAACCGGGCATCGGCAAATCTACCATTCTGCTGCAGCTGTGCGGCGAAGTAAGCCGGACGCGCTCGGTTCTGTATGTGACGGGCGAAGAATCCGTACGGCAGATCAAGCTGCGTGCCGTTCGGCTGGATGTGCCGCAGGATAATATCTCCATTGTGGCGGAAAGCGATGTGGATGAAATCTGCGGGCTGATTGAACAGATGAAGCCGGATCTTGTAGTGATCGACTCCATCCAGACGATGCGCTGCACGGATGTGGCGTCGTCCTCTGGTACGGTCAGCCAAGTCAAGGAAAGCTCGGCACGCTTCTTGAATGTGGCAAAAACGAATGAGATACCGACCTTTATTGTCGGCCATGTCAACAAAGACGGTGCCATTGCGGGTCCCAAAGTCATGGAGCACATTGTGGATACTGTGCTGTACTTTGAGGGCGACAAAACCCTGCCGTACCGCGTGCTGCGCGCCGTGAAAAACCGTTACGGCTCCACCAATGAGATCGGCATGTTTGATATGACCGGCAAGGGATTGGAACAAATCGAAAACCCCTCGCAGGTCATGCTGGAAGGGCGGCCGATTGGCATTTCCGGTACCTGCGTTGCCTGCGTGATGGAAGGTACGCGGCCAGTACTGAGCGAGATTCAGGCACTTGTAACGAAAACGGCGTTTCCAAGCCCACGACGCACGGCAAGCGGGTTTGACTATAACCGTATGTATCTGCTGCTGGCCGTGCTGGAAAAGCGCGCGGGCTATGTGTTTGGCAACCAGGATGTGTATATCAACATCATTGGCGGTCTGAAACTGGACGAGACTGCCTGCGATTTGCCGGTCTGCCTGGCAATGGCGTCCAGTCTGCTGGATCTGCCTGTACCTGAAAAAACACTGGCCATTGGTGAAGTGGGTCTGGGCGGGGAAGTGCGCAGCGTGCCGCACCTGGAAACCCGCCTGCGGGAGGCCCAGCGCGTGGGCTTTGATACCGCCCTTGTGCCCAAACATAACCTGAACATGCTGGATGCTGCGCAATTCCCGGGGCTGCGCCTGGTGGGCGTTGCATACCTGCGGGAAGCCATCAATGCAATCAAAATCAATAAATAATAAGGTATGGGCAGCGACCCAAACCAAGAGGAGTATATCATGAGCGAACAGGAAAAGAATACGACCCCGGCACAGAATGCAGCCCCGGCAGCACCCAAACCGCCGAAAATTGATAATGCAGCGCTGAAAAAGGCTGCTGCGGCCCTGCGTGAGGAAAACAATCCGCAGAACTTTAATGCGGTTATCAACCTGATGATGCGCGGTGTATTCCTTGCACCGGCTAAGATTGAAATTGGCGAAAACGCTCCTAAACCGGACGAAAATGGACGAATCCAGCTGCCCAAAGACACCAAGGTGACCTTTGCGCTGCTGAAATCTGGTGATGGAAAGTCTTTCTTTACCGCATTCACCGATGCAGAAGAACTGGATAAGTGGCAGAATAAGCCCGCTGGTCAGGTTATGCTGCTGCGCTTTGATGATTACGCCCGGATGCTGAACGGTAACGACCATGTGGCAGGTTTTGTGCTGAACCCGTTCACGGATAACCTGCGCTTTAACTCGGATATGGTTGCATCTTTGCTGAAACAGCGCAATGCGATGCTGGAAAAAATCAAGCAGACCGCCGCGCAGCAGGCAGCCCAGCGCAATGCACAGATCAAGCCCGGCGATAAGGTGACGATCGTGGAGCCTTCGGTATACCCGGATGAATTGGTCAACCCGCTGTGTGCCGAGTTGGAAAAGTACCCGATGGTGGGAGCCGCATACCTGCAGATCATGGTGATCAACGGAGCAACCAAGAGTTATCTTTTGGTTCTGGATGCACCCAAGGACGATGCACTGTTCAAAGCCGCAGGCGATGCAGCGCGCCCGTTCCTGGTCAGCAATGAGAAAAAGATGAACCTGAACATCACGATTTCTACTTCGCCGCTGGGCCAGCAAGGCATGCGCGGCAGCGAGCCGTTTTATATTAAGGGCCAGGGCCGTGTAGATAATCTGGGTGATGACGAAGATTGATAAAAGGTTGAATTTGGTATCGAATGATATGCCATGGTGATGGCTGCGGTAGACCTATTGGATGAACATCGCAATAAATAAGTAAATAAAATAAAAATAGGCAAATAAAAGAGCGAACGGAAAGAAGAATAAAACCAGGAGCTACTGGCATGCAGAGAACACACGAAATCTTGAATCTATCTACAAGCGGGTGCAGGATTTCGTGTGTTTTTGCATAACATGTAATTTCGCTAAAGATGAGTTTAGCGAAATATGGAGGAGGGCTTTACTCACAATAATGAGTACATACATTGATGTGGCGCACCCAAACCGGCATGCGCCGTATACGGATATTCCGGATCTTGTTATGGATTATCTGCATTATCTGGATGTTGTCAAGCTGCGTTCGCCGCGCACCATTAACGGTTACTATCTGGACCTGCGCGGTTTCTTCCGCTATATGATGATGGTTTGGAACCTTGCGCAGCCAGATACACCGCCGGAAGAAATTGACTTGACCCATATTACCAAACGCCAGATCAGCACCATTACCAAACGGGATATTATCAATTACCTGGATTACGCCCGCAGTAATGATAACGGTGCCAAGGCCCGTGCTCGCAAGCTGAGCGCTCTGCGCGGCTTTTTTGGCTACCTTTGCCACCAGATCAATGAACTGAGCGAAAATCCAACGGATAATATCAACCTTGGCAGCCCAAAGAAATCCCTGCCCAAATATCTGAGTGCCAGTGAAAGCATACGGCTGTTAAAAAATATACAAAGTGACTTTTATGAACGGGACTACTGTATTATTGTCTTTTTCCTGAATTGCGGTATGCGCTTGGCGGAACTGATCACAATCAATCTTGGCGATTTTAAGGACGATACCATTAAAATTACCGGCAAAGGAAACAAAGAACGCCTGGTGTACCTGAACACCGCGTGCCAGGCTGCGTTGGAGCATTACCTGCCCGCGCGGGCTGCGCTAAACAACCTGCGGGATAAAGAAGCACTTTTTGTATCCAAAAAGACTGGCAGACGCTTAACAGCGCGCCGTGTGGAGCAGATTGTTGCCAACTGTCTGAAATCAGCGGGCTTGGACAATATGGGTTATTCGCCGCATAAACTGCGCCATACCGCCGCTACACTCATGTATCAGGGCGGTGTGGATATGCTGGCCATCAAGGAAATCCTGGGGCACGAGAATGTATCCACGACGCAGATTTATACCCATATCAACCAGCAGCAGTTGAAACAGGCGGTGGAAGCCTCTCCCCTTGCGGATACTGGCTATATTGCACCGCAGTCCAAAGCGATGACGGATTCAAAGCAGGACACTGGCGAAGAGGACAGCTGAACCGGAAAACATAAAGCTGCTGACAGCGCACCCTAGCAGGCAAAGCAGATAATGTACAGATAAGCGCCGGATTGCGCCGTTGAGCGCACAACGGCAGCCGGAAAAAACAATGCTGGACAGGCTTTGACTTACCCTGCACGAACTATGCGCAAGCCAAAGCATGAATGCCGACAGCACAAGCTCCGGCAGGCAGTTCAGGAGCCAATAAACAACAAGCGCACGTGCCCCGCCGGACGCATAAATGGCGGAAGCGCACACACCTAATACAGTGCCCTTGAACGCAAAATAAGCCCCCATAAAAATGCTGCCCCACAAATGAAAACCGCAGAGATAAATCAGCGATGCCTGCAAAAATGCCGCGGCAAACCAACTGCACCAGACAGACCAGAATGCCGTATAACTTTGTGCGGCCATGACATGCTCTGTAAGCGAAGTGAAAGCACCGTGGAGCTCAAACCGGCCGAGCGGAATGCCGGCGAGATACCCGGTCAGAAACGCAGAAGAGAAAGCGAATAGATCGTTTTTGCCCGCAAGTTTTTGTATGCCCAGGGCAGCAGCCGCACCGGCGGATGAACCGCTGTTAAGAGCCCTTTTGGGCGTGTAAGGGGCCGGTGCTGGTCGCGGGGCGCGCATCAGCGTTCGGACGCAGTGTTCCCTACTGCGCCCAATGCACTCAGCACGCCGCCTGCGGTGCCGCCGAACAGCAGCGCTGCAAGTAAGGCGAGGTTTACATGATCAAATACAAGCGGTTTGCCGCTCAAAGCGGTAGTGAGGCTCAAACACAGCGCATAAAAGACACCCACGGAAACACCGCATAAGAGCCGTTTTTGAGCAATACCGTTCGCAAGAACGAGACCGGAAAGAACAGCCCCCACCGCCACGCTGGCACAGGTTGCCGGTTTGACAAGTTCCAGCGAGAGTGCAGTATGGGCAAAAATCTGTGCGGCCAAAGCGAAAAGCAGGATGGCGGTACCCACGCCGCAGCCGAAACTTTTGATCAGCAGCCAAGATAAATGGCCGCTGGATTTACTGCGGACTTTGCAGATATGACTTGATCGAAGTTTGGCAGATGAAGCCCTTGAATTAGCAGCAAACATAAAGAAAACGCCCCCTTTGCATGGTACAAACTATGCAAAAGGGGCGTTTGTTATTCAGGTAATACAGTCAGAACCAATCAGTTCTTCTTGGCAGGAGCATCTTTCTTGGCGGTATCTTTTGCAGTGTTGCCCATGTCCAGCTTCTCAACGGAGGAAATAGCGGAACGGCGAAAGCGAATCTTCACACGGTCGCTGGTGGTTTCCAGAACAAAGGTATCATCCTTATCATTGATAGCAGCAACGCGGCCAACAACACCACCAATGGTAATAACGGTATCGCCTACTTCGATGGAAGCGCGCATGGCAGCATCTTTCTTGTCCTGCTTTTTCTGGGGCAGGTACAGGATGATGTACATGAACACAAGGATCAGAACCATCGGCAGGAAAGTGACAAGCAGGCTGGCGGTGCTGGAAGTATCAGCGGTCAAAAATTCGATCATAATGTGGAACTCCTTAGATTTTGATTTTACAGTATTTCTATTATTATACAGGCTTTCGCCATAAACCGCAAGGGGGTAAAGCAAGGAAACACGGAATCCGCTTAAATTCTGGAATCCAGAAGATGCACATACTTATCATGGAACTGCTGGAATGTGCCGTTATCCAACGCTTCACGAATCCGCTCCATCAAATGATTGTAGAAATACAGGTTGTGCATAACAGCCAAACGCATACCCAGCATTTCATCTGCCTTTTGCAGGTGGCGGATGTAAGCGCGGCTGTAATTGCGGCAGACCGGGCAATCGCACTGCGGGTCAATGGGCTGTTCGTCACGCTCATATTTCAGGTTTTTAATGTTGATGATGCCGTTCCATGTGAACAGGTGGCCATGGCGGGCGTTGCGGCTGGGCATAACGCAGTCAAACAAATCCACACCGCGGTACACGCCCTCAATGATGTTGCCGGGGGTGCCAACGCCCATCAGGTAGCGGATCTTATCCGCCGGGGCGTAAGGTTCTACCGCGCTGATCACATCATACATCACTTCGGCAGGTTCGCCGACAGCAAGGCCGCCGATTGCATAACCGTCCAGATCATATTCAGCAATCTGCTTCATGTGCTCAACGCGCAGGTCTTTGTAGGTGCAGCCCTGATTGATGCCAAACAGCAGCTGGTCCGGGTTCACGGCCTTGCCCTCGTGCTTCAGGCGGGCCATTTCCGCCTTGCAGCGCAGCAGCCAGCGTGCGGTACGCGCGCAGCTGTTTTTGGCGTAATCATATTCAGCGGGGTTTTCCACGCATTCATCAAAGGCCATGGCAATGGTGGAGCCAAGGTTTGCCTGAATCTGCATGCTCTGTTCCGGCCCCATAAAAATGCGGTGGCCGTCCAGATGAGAGTTGAACGTTACGCCTTCCTCGGTAATGTGGCGCAGTTTGGCAAGGCTGAACACCTGAAATCCGCCGCTGTCGGTCAGGATCGGGCCGTCCCAGCGGGTAAACTTGTGCAGGCCGCCCATATCGGCAACGACCTGATCACCGGGACGCAGGTGGAGATGATAGGTGTTGCACAGCATGACCTGTGCGCGGATTTCTTTCAAATCATGTGCCGAAAGCCCGCCTTTGATCGCGGCAGCAGTGGCAACGTTTTGGAAAGCAGGTGTCTGAACCGTGCCGTGCACAGTCTGGAACTCGCCGCGGCGGGCTGCACCCTCTTTTTTAATCAGACGGTATGGCATAAATGATGGTCTCCCCTGTTTTGCTGTTTCATTTTGTTCAAAAACATGCGGCGCCAGAGTGTTTTCCTGCGCCGCTTTGTGATTTTATTATACTGGAAGCAGTAGGATAAGTCAACTGTTCTGCGAGGCAGGCTTATTGGATGAACATGGCATCGCCAAAGGAGAAAAAGCGATATTTTTCCTGTACGGCAACCTTATATGCAGCCATGGTTTTCTCATACCCGTAAAACGCAGAGATCAGCATAATCAGAGTGCTTTCCGGCAGGTGGAAGTTTGTCACCAAGCCGTCAATAGCGTGCAGCTCTACACCGGGGTACAGGAAAATATCGGTAGTACCGCTGCAAGGGACAATCTTGCCGTACTTGGCCCAGACGGCTTCCAGCGTGCGGCAGCTGGTGGTACCGACAGCAATTACGCGATGGCCGCTGGCGCGTGCTGCGTTGATGGCCTCGGCTGCAGCATCATCCACGCAGTACCATTCGGTGTGCATCTGGTGCTCCTGAATATTATCCTCGCTGACAGGGCGGAAGGTGCCAAGGCCAACGTGCAGGGTCACTTCCACAATGTTGACCCCCTTGGCACGGATGGTATCCAGCAGTTCCGGGGTAAAATGCAGCCCGGCTGTGGGGGCAGCCGCGCTGCCAAGCTCTTTGGCGTATACGGTCTGGTACTGGCTCTGATCCTCTAGCTGGCGGGTGATGTACGGCGGCAGCGGCATTTTGCCGAACTCATCCAGCTTTTCGTACAAAGTCTGGGTATCGTATTGGAAGGTTACATATTTGTTGCCATCCGGCAGGGTCTCGTCTATTGTGGCCGTCAGGGAGCCGTCGCCAAAGCTCAGCTTGGTGCCAGCCTGCATCCGGCGGCCGGGGCGGGCCAGGCATTCCCAGGTGTCACCGTGGGCCTGGCGGAGCAGCAGAACCTCGCACACGGCGCCGGTGGGCACTTTAACACCCATCAAGCGGGCAGGCAGAACCTTAGAATTGTTGACGACCAGCACATCTCCGGCGTTCAGGTATTCCGGCAGGTCATGGAAGATGCGGTGTTCAATCGTATCATTCTTGCGGTCAAGCACCATCAGGCGGGCGCTGTCACGCGGGTCAGCGGGCTCCTGGGCAATCAGTTCTTTGGGCAGGTCATACCAAAAATCTTTCTTTAACATTGTTTTGCTTCCTTTTTGCGTTGACAAGTTGGCCGCGCAATGCTATTATTGAGGCATGCAGGCGGCGATTGTATCTTACAGCAGCTGCCATGCGGCACAGAGGCGCGGATTTCATCAGTATATTCCCTTTTATGCCAGCCAAAGGCTTGTGGGGAATGGAAAGGGACGTCCGCCGAAGGCGATGCACGGCACGCATCGTTCCTGGGCCCGCAGCCGAACAGGGGCGGGACTGTCACGTTAGGATTAACGTGTTGCGCTGTGCTCATGCAATGTATCATTATATTGCATTTTGTGCCGGTTTTCAAGCCGGTTTTTTTATTATCTCGTGTTTGGCAGCAAAATGGCTTGAATGCGGCGGCAGGTTTGTGTTTATCCCCTGCAAACCTGCGGCGGCAGCTGCATATAGGTAATGGTATGGGGCTGGGAACAGAAGCAGAATCCCCAAATGTGCGTTGGGGTTCTGGAGGAAAGGACGGCAGTTTAAGATGAAACAGTACAAAGTTGGCGTTGTTGGTGCAACTGGCATGGTGGGCCAGCGTTTTATTACCCTGCTGGAAAATCATCCCTGGTTTAAGCTTACGGCTCTGGCTGCATCGGCACGCTCCGCAGGCAAGACCTATGAGGATGCTGTCGGCAACCGCTGGCTGATGAAAACACCGATGCCGGAAGCGGTCAAAAAGATGGTGGTTCTGGATGCTTCCAAGGTGGAAGAAGTTGCTGCACAGGTGGATTTTGTGTTCTGTGCAGTCAACATGAAAAAGGACGAAATCAAAGCGCTGGAAGAAGCTTACGCCAAGGCAGAATGCCCTGTGGTTTCCAACAACAGCGCACACCGTATGACACCGGATGTTCCGATGGTAGTGCCTGAAATCAATGCAGACCACCTGGAAATCATCCCCGCACAGCGCAAGCGCCTGGGCACCAAGCGCGGCTTTATTGCCGTCAAGTCCAACTGCAGCCTGCAGAGCTATGTGCCTGCCCTGCACCCGCTGATGAAGGATTACGGCGTAACCAAGTGCCTGGTCTGCACCTATCAGGCAATCTCCGGCGCTGGCAAAACGTTTGAGACTTTCCCCGATATCCTGGATAACGTGATTCCCTACATCGGTGGTGAAGAAGAAAAGAGTGAGCAGGAGCCGCTGAAGCTGTGGGGCCACATTGATGGCGATAAGATTGTGCCCGCAACTGCACCTTCCATTACGGCCCAGTGCCTGCGCGTACCGGTATCCGATGGCCACATGGGCGCGGTGTTCGTAAGCTTTGATAAAAAGCCCACCAAAGAAGAAATCCTGAAAACCTGGAAAGAATTTCATGGCCCGGCGCAGGATCTGGACCTGCCCAGCGCACCCAAACAGTTCCTGCATTACTTTGAAGAAGATGACCGCCCCCAGCCCAAGCTGGACCGCATGATTGAAAACGGCATGGCTGTCAGCATTGGTCGCCTGCGTGAGGATACCCAGTACGATTACAAGTTTGTCTGCCTGTCCCACAACACGCTGCGCGGCGCAGCAGGCGGTGCAGTTCTGCTGGCAGAACTGTTGGCCGTTAAGGGCTATTTTGACTAATCATCCCCTAGATTGAAGGAGAAACATTCCCTATGAAACAACCTGTATTTACCGGTGCTGCTGTTGCCATCATTACCCCCATGCACGCAGACGGAACCGTCAACGTTGAGGAACTGGGCCGCATTATTGATGATCAGATTGCACACGGCACGGATGCCATTGTGATCTGCGGCACCACGGGTGAATCCGCAGCGCTCAGCCACGAAGAGCATGTGGAGTGCATCCGTTTTGCTGTGAAGCATACCGCAAAGCGCATTCCTGTTATTGCGGGCACGGGCTCCAACGATACGGCCTTTGCCATTGAGATCTCCAAAGAGGCCGAGGAAGCCGGTGCAGATGCACTGCTGCTGGTTACCCCTTATTACAACAAAACCAGCCAGGCGGGCCTGATTGCCCACTATACGGCCATTGCAAATGCCGTTACCCTGCCCTGCATCATTTACAATGTTCCGTCCCGTACCGGTGTGAATCTGCAGCCCGCCACACTGGCGGAGCTTGCCAAGCTGCCCAATGTAAACGCTGTAAAGGAAGCCAGCGGCAATATCTCCCAGGTTGCGGATGTTGCAGCCCTGTGTGGCGAGGAACTGAACATTTATTCTGGCAACGATGACCAGATTGTGCCGATCTTGTCCTTGGGCGGTAAGGGCGTCATCAGCGTGCTTTCCAATGTTGCGCCGCAGCAGGCACACGATATCTGTGCCGCATGGTTTTCCGGTGACACGGCAAAGAGCCTGGAACTGCAGCTGAAAGCACTGCCGCTGTGCCATGCCCTGTTTGCTGATGTAAACCCCATCCCGGTCAAATGGGCAATGAACCGCCTGGGCTGGAATGCGGGTCCATTGCGTCTGCCTCTGGTGGAGCCTTCGGCTGCCGTGCAGCAGTCCCTGGAAAATGAGATGAAGGCTTACGGCGTTCTGAAATAAAATAATCACGACCAGGCCCGCAGTACCGCGGATTTGTTGCGGCGCCGCGGGCCTGTGCTTTGGAAAAGGAAGGAACCAAATTAAGATGACGGATTTGATTATTCAGGGCATTAACGGCCGTATGGGCCATACCCTTGTGGAAAAGATCTCTGCCCGCAGCGATTGCCGCATTGTTGCCGGTGTGGACCAGAAAGCCGGTCAGATCGGGGATATCCCGGTTTACGCTTCGCTGGAAGATTTGCCGGAGGCAAAGGGAATCGTAATTGATTTTACTTCCCCTGCCGGTACGGTGCACGCGGCACAGTTCTGCGCGGCACATGGTATGCCTTGCGTGCTTTGCTCGACCGGTTTGAGCAAAGAAGACGAGGCTGTGGTGGAACAGGCCAGCGAGAAGGTGCCGGTGTTCCGCAGCGCCAATATGTCGGTTGGCATCAATGTGTTGATCGAGCTGGCCCGCCGTGCTACCAAGCTGTTTGATGGCGAGTTTGATATCGAAATTGTGGAGAAGCATCATCACAACAAGCTGGATGCCCCCAGCGGAACCGCTTTGATGATCGCAAATGCCATCAACGAGGAAGCTGGCGGCAAATATGAGTATGTCTATGACCGCCACGCTGTGCGCCAGAAGCGCGGCGCGCAGGAATTGGGCATCAGCTCCGTGCGCGGCGGCGGCATTGTTGGCGACCATGATGTGCTGTTCTGCGGCCCGGAAGAGGTTGTGACCATCAGCCATGTGGCCCAGAGCCGCGGTGTGTTTGCCGATGGCGCTGTACAGGCAGCACTCTTCCTGGATGGGTGTGAGCCGGGTTACTACACCATGACGGATATGCTCAAGGGTAAAATGCAATGTCTTTAAGGTCCCATGAAGCTGCTGCGTGCGCAGTAATTGCAATTGGCGTGTGCGGTGTGTTGGTTGGTTCCCTGCTGGTAGAATCCATGCGGAACGGTCAAAGCAGTGCAAAAGCCACGGTAAGCACAGCACAAAGCACCGAAGAAGTCCAGGCACAGACAGAACCGACACAGACGCCCGCGCCAACACCTGAACCGGAACCGGTCGTACAGACAGTACACTTTTCTGCAACCGGGGATAACCTGATCCACGAGGGCATTTACAACCAGGCCAGGGCGCGCGGCAGTGACGGCCACTATGACTTTATCCCTGCCTATGAAAATCTGCGGGATTTTTACGCCGGGTTTGATGTGAACTGGCTCAACCAGGAAACGCTGGTCAATGATGATTATGAACCTTCCGGCTACCCGATGTTCTCTACGCCTGGAGATATTACCAATGCGCTGTATGATATCGGCTTCCGGGTGTTCAGCCTTTCCAACAACCACAGCTATGATAAAGGCGCTGGCGGCATTGCCTCTTCGATGGCACACTGGGCGGCTATGCCGGATGATGTGATGTCCATGGGGTTTTATAATCTGGAAACCTATGATGACTATGTGTACCAGACAGTAAACGGCATTACCATCGGCTATCTTTCTTATACGGAGATGACCAACGGCCTGCCAACACCGTCCGGCAGTGAATACGGTGTGGTTTATCTGGACCAGAGGGATGTGATTGAAAAGCAGATCACGGATATGCGCCCCAACTGTGACGTTCTGGTCGTCAGCTGCCACTGGGGCGTTGAAGGCAGCCATACAGTTACGGATGCACAGCGCGAAACAGCCCAATGGCTGGCTGACCAGGGTGCAGACCTAATCATTGGCACCCACCCGCATGTGACGCAGACGGCGCAGTGGCTGACAGGAACGAATGGGAATAAGGCGTTTGTTGCCTATTCGCTGGGAAACTTTATCAATGCGCAGGATATGCCGGACAATATGATCGGTGCCATTCTGGATGTGACGTTCCAGAAAACAACCGTAGCAGATGGTACCGTTACCGTGGAAATTCAAAACCCGGTACTGCACCCGGTGATCACCCAGTATGAGCCGCATTATGCAAACATTCGGGTTTACCTGTATAAAGACTATACGGATGAACTGGGCGCTGCACATGGCAACTTTGCATTGAGCAGGGCTTCCATTGAACAGGTTTTGAATGGTTCAATCGATTCTGAGTTTTTATCATTAGAATAAAGGCAACACCACACAATTCCCGCCTTACGGCTTAAGCACCGCTTCGGCGGCTGCGGCACGGCATCTGCGTTGCCAAAATGCTCGATAATGTCGGGTTGCGGTACCCGCATCGTGCTTCGGGGGCAAAAGCCCCTCGCACTCTGCGACCGCTGCCCCTGCTTCGGTTCGCTGTTTCCGCCACTGGCGGCGCTCACCTTTGC
>QFCE01002780.1_pt1 | contig 41481 bp, 33 predicted proteins | sample 5346091 | NCBI WGS metagenome assembly QFCE01 (sample SAMN09062252, study PRJNA434731) | Human gut metagenome, whole genome shotgun sequencing project. | isolation source: stool timepoint A chromium assembly | host: Homo sapiens | collected 2015 | reverse complement strand
GACGCTGTCGCTGGTGCGCTCGGTGGGCACGGCGGTCGCGCCTGCCGTGCTGGTTGCGTTCATCGCGCATGCGGGCATGGCCATTCCCGATCGCATCATGGGCGTTCTGCCCGATGCGCCGGGCGGGCAATCGATTGCGCAGCTAGCGAGCGGGCAAGCGCAGGGAGGCGATGGCGCTGGGTTGCCCGACGATCTTCAACAGCTGATGAAGGGGTCGGATGTGACCACGATCGTCGCGAACGTGAAGACGCTGGCAAAAACCGAGATCGAACAGGAAGCTGCTTCGGCGGGCATGCCGGCCGAAGCCGTCGACGCGGCGGAGCAACAGTACCTCGCCGCCATCGACGATCGGGCAGGCGACATAGAAAGCACGTTCCAGAGCACGGTCGACGAAGGCTTTCGCGGTGCGTTTCTGCTGGTGGGGATTTGCTCGCTCGTGGGGTTGGCGCTGCTTGCGCTCTACCGGGAAGACAGGCCGCGGCCCGGGCAGGCGAAGGGGGAGCCGACGCGCTGATCGCGCGGAATTGTCACCCTGGTCGTCGCGCGGGAAACGCCGTTGTGGCATACTGCCAGCATGCGTATCAACGTCAGTTCGTACATCCCCGGAACCTCTGCTGTGCACGCGTGTGACGCACGCGTGAAAATCGTGCTGCTAGCGGCGTATTCCGTCACGCTGTTTTTGGTGCGTTCTTGGATGGGCTTAGGGCTGTGCGCTTTGCTGTTCGTCACGGTGGCGAAGGTGTCGCGCATTCCGGCGCGGCGGTTCTTCGGTTTGCTCGTGCCGGTGTACGTGATCGTGGCGTTCACCGTGCTGTTCAACGGGTTCTCGCTTGACGTGGGGCAGGCTGCGAGCGCGGCTCCGCCGGCCTTGGGCGACGTATCGGCGGGAGTGCTCGCTACGTGGGAACCGGTGGCGCTGATCGGGTCGTTCGGGTTGGTGCCGTCAGGGCTCGCCCGCGGCTTTTTCTTCGCGGTGCGTATCGTGCTGCTGGTGGTGGGCAGCCTTACGGTCACGTACACGACGACTTCCACCGAGCTGACCGATGCGTTGGGCTTCTTCCTGAGGCCGCTCAAGCGTTTGGGCGTTCCCACCGACGACATCGCCATGGTGTTCTCGTTGGCGCTGCGGTTCATTCCGGTGACGGCCGAGGAGTTCGGTCGCGTGCACGACGCCCAATGGGCGCGAGGTGCTTCGTTTGCCGAGGGCAGCCTGTGGGAACGGCTGCGCGCGTGGCAGACGGTGCTGATTCCCCTGTTTGTCGGGTTGTTCCGGCGTGCCGATTCGCTGGCTGTCGCCATGGACGCGCGCTGCTACGGCGCCCCTGATGTCGAACGCACCTCGCTTGCGCCGCGCGCGTTCTCGGGGCGCAGCGGCCTCGTGCTGGCGGTGGGCTTGCTGGCGTGCATCGGTCTGGCCGTGTGGCTGTAGTAGTGCTATCACATCATTTGATGTCATTCGGCATGCTTTCATGGTATACTGATCACATCAAATGATGTGATGCGGGGTGAGCGATGGGGACGGTTGCAGAACGCTGGAAGATCGAAGCGGTGCTGGCGCTGGTGCGGCGAGCGCGCTTTGAATGCTTTCGTGTTGTAGGGTCTGGAGATCCGAGAAATAAGACGCGTGCTTTTATGAAGGCCATTGGCTATCGTGAAGCTGATGTGCATCGAGCTGTTCGAGATCTTGAAGTCGCTGACTATTCAAGCGGCCCCTTGCAAGACGACAAAGGACGGCCGCGTGATCTGTGGGTGTTTGGCAGATACCTTGAAGAATACGAAGTATATATAAAACTAACTGCATATCTTAAAGCGGACGATGTGCAGGCAGTCTGCGTCTCGTTCCATGAGGCTGAATGGCCGCTCGTCTATCCCTATAGGAAAGCGAGTTGATCCGGATGACCGTGAAACGGCTGTTGTGCGAAGAATGCTGGGAAGAGGTCGATGCGACATATGAGACTCGGCATCATGTTGAGGATGTCCGAGGCGTGACGGTTGAGGTGGATATCGAGCATTTGATATGTCCGAAATGCGGAAATTCCATCGGATGGGCTCCTCTCGTCGATGAAGGTTTCGACAAACTGTATCGAGCGTATCGCGAAAAGATGGGCATCATGCAGCCCGAGGAAATCGTGGCCTTGCGTAAGAAGTACGGGTTTTCGCAGCGGGTGTTTGCCGCTGCTCTCGATATCGGAATTGCGAGCTTGCAACGATACGAAAGCGGGAGCCTCGCTTCCGATTCCCATGCGCAGCTGCTAGCCAACGCGCGCGATCCGCGCTTCTTGCTGAAGTGCCTGGAACGGGGCGCGCGCAAGCTTTCTGACGAAGAGCGCGCCAAAGCGTGCGATACGGTGCGGAAGCGCGGTCTCTCCCGGGTCGACTACGCGGTGGTTCGGCTCAACGTGCTGGACGAGATCGCGAAGGAGGAGACGCTGGATACGGGCATGCGCGCGTTCGATTCGGATCGCATGCGCGAGACGGTGGTCTACCTTGCCCGGCATGTTCACGATCTGTATCGCACGAAGCTGAACAAGGTGCTGTTCTATCTGGATTTCGCTGCCTACCGCGACGGCGGGGAAGGTTTCACGGGTCTGCGCTATGCGAAGGCGCCGTTCGGTCCGGTTCCCGACCAGTTCGAGCTGCTGGTTGCCGGTCTCGTCGACGACGAGGCGCTCGCATTGCGCGAACAGGGCGACGGCCAGGTGATCGTTGCGGGACGCGCGGAGGATCCCATCTGTTTTTCTGCATCCGACCTGAGCCTGCTCGACGCGGTATGCTCGTTCGCCAACGGCTTCGCTTCAACGTCGGCGTTATCCGAGTTCTCCCATGGCGAGCGGGGCTGGCGCGAGACGGAGGTGGGGGGCATCATCTCGTACGAGTACGCCGCGCACCTTCTCTGGGCTTCGTGATCGGGCTAGCGCGTTGAAGAGGGAGGGCGTCATGTTGAAGATCGGGGAATTTTCACGGTATGCGTGGTTGTCTGATCGCATCGCTCATCCGCGCGTGCCTGCCCGGAGCTCAGGAGGCTTGACGGCGTAGAGACGTCCGGCGGCTTCGATGGGGGGCGCCGTCTTCCGGTCCTAACGCGCCGAAACAACGTGCAGCCCGGACGCGGAGGGAGGGCGTCCGGGCTGCGACGGGAAAAGGCGAAGCTATTCGGCGCCAGCCAGCTTGCGGCCGGTAACGTAGCCGAAGGTGAGGCACGTGCCGCCCAGGTTATGGCCGGGGAAGTGCGTGGAGTAGCAGTTGCAGTACATGTCGCCGACGGTGGATCCGAGGCAGTACAGACCCTCGATGACCTCGTTGTCCTCGTCCATCACCTGCATGTCGTCGTTGCAGCGGATGCCGCCGGTAGTTGTGAGGAACCAAGGCGTGCATTTGATTCCGTAGAACGGGCCGTTCTTGACAGGGAGCAGCAATTCTTTGCGCTTGCCGAACTCTTCGTCGACCCCCTTGTCGCAGTATCCGTTGTAAGCCTCAATGGTTTTGAGCGTCTCCTCCTTCGGCAGACCCAACTCCTCTACCAGCTTCTCGATGGTGTCGGCTTTGATCATCTTCACCTCGATGTCGCCCGAGCCGTTCATGTTGATGGTTCCAGGACCGTCGATGGTGGTCTGCCAGTAGGCGCGCACGTCGTCGGGCGTCTCGAACACTTTGGGGCCGTCCACGTAGCGGTGGTTCTGCCACTGCGGCTCGTTCGCATAATCATCGTCCCAGATGGCATATGCGTAGTGGCCCTTCTCGTGGGTTAACGCTAGGGCTCCGTGCGATATAACGTTGTCCTCGTTATCGTAGCGGCGGCCGTCGGAGTTCACCATGAGGCCTTGGAACGCGCGCACCTGGCGGGTGATGGAGCGCCATTGGAAGCAGAAGATCATGGGCGTGGGCGTCTCGTTCTTGTCCACGGCCGCGCCGGCCCAGTACGCCATCTTGTGGCCTGAGCCGTCCCAGATGCCGCCGAAGTCTGTTTGGTGCGCTGCCCAGGGGATGAACTTTTCCAGCATGTCCTTGTCTTGGCCGAAGTCGCCCGTAGCCATGACTACGCCTTTCTTGGCATTGAAGCGGGTGTAGCCGTCGCCGGTTTTCGCCACGACGCCCACGACCTTGTCGCCGTCCTTCACCAGCTGCTTCGCCTCGGTCTGGTAGCGGATGTCTACGCCTTCCTTTGCGCAGTACGCCGCCATGTTGTCGCATACGTCCTGTTGCGGGTTGTCGTCGGGACCTTTGCCGTTCGGGCCGTCCAAAAATTCGTGCGTACCGGGGAATTCGCCGTTGATCTCCTCCGGGTCCTCGTACCAGTGCTCCATGACAGGGGTGAGGTCGCTGCCGCCCACGGAGCTTGCCGTGGTCATGCGGTCGATGAGCCAGTCCATGGCTTCTCCTGAACGGTTGAAGTGCAGCATCCACTTGCGGCCATCCACCCGGTAGGAGTGGTATCCCATCATGCGCTTGTAGCGTCGAGCGATCTCTTCCACTGAGCACTCGTAGCCCTTCTCCTTCGTCAGCTTTGAGTTCATGGCGTAGATGGAACCGCCGCGTCCCACCACATGATCCATGCGCTCGAGCATCACGACGTTCAAGCCGTTCTCCGCGGCAGACAACGCGCAACATAGGCCTGAGAAGCCCGCGCCGACGATTACGACGTCGGCATCGACCGTCTCTTTGATATCGCTGTCGGCGATAGGCTCGGGTGCGGTTTCGAATTCGTACGTACCTGCCGTGCCCTTCGCGCTGGCTTTGGAGGCGCCCGCCGTGCCCTCCTTCGGTTGCGCGGCGCATCCTGCTAGCGTACCTACGCCAGCGACGGCGGCGGTAGCCACGGCGCTTGTGGCGAAGGCTCCTTTCAAGAAACTGCGTCGATCCATGCTGGGAATGCTTTCCTGCGTCATGTCGATCCCTTCCTCCCTTGACGATCGGCGGCCCGCGCAATACCGATGCCGCCTGCCCGTGCCCTCCGCACCGGGCGATGACCGTACCGTATCATGCGCCGGACAGCGCTTTCGTCGCCCGCCGCAGGGAAAAAAGCCGCATCGCGGGTTTTCACCCCGAGGGGTGAGGTGCGACGCGGTATCCTGGTTTTAGGGAGAAAAGGGGAGGGATATGCCGAACGAACATGTTCGCAATCTTTTTAACGCACCGAGCGAACGGCGCGGCGTCGTCGCGGGCGTGCTTCAGTCTGCGGCGGGTCGAGGGCGCATTGCGCTGACGAGCGCATGCTATATGGTTTGGATGGTTGCGTGCTGCATGGGTCCCGAGGTGACGATGCCGTTGGGCGGCGGAGCGATGGTGGCTATGCCGGCATGGGCGGGTTCGCTGCTGGGGATGGCCATGGCAAGTGCGGTGATTGCCATCTGGTTCAAACGCACGCGCAGCGTGCCGGACAGTCCGTCGTGGTTGGTGGCGATCGCTTCGATCATGACGCTTGCGGCGGCGCTTCACTTGGTGTGGGCGCTCGACCGGTCGCTGCCCGGTGCCGCCGATGCCGCTTTGTATGCGGTGATGAGCGCGCTGACAGGCGTCGGGGCTGCTCTGTTCCGCGTGGAGATCGATCGCGTGTTCGGATGGATAGGCACGCAGCAGACGCTGTATCAGGGCATGTTGGGAACGCTGGCGGCCCTCGTGCTGATGACGGCGTGCTTCTCCTGCTTGGCCGAAGCGACTCAAGCGCCGCTTGTGCTGTACGGCGTCGCGCTCGCGTTACCGTTCGCGGCGTTTCTGCTTCTGCGCCGTGTCGTGCACGGCTTTCCGCGAGTGCGTTATTTCCAGCATGGACGCGACGTGCCCCTGCCGTTTCCTGCCAAGTTCGTGGCCACCTCGGCGGTGCAGGGCATCGCCGCCGGCGTGTTCTACGCCAGCCTGTTCCTGTTCGGTGTCCCTGCTTCCGGCTCCTCGCATATGGCGATCGGGCAGCTCGCAGCTGTGGTGCTGTTGTTCGCCACGCTCGTGTTCCTGAGGCTCGATTTCAACCGGTTCATCTACAAGGTGGCGTTTTCGTTCGTAGCTGTGGGGTTCTTGCTGGCTGCGATGGCGCCAGGGTTGCCGCAGCTGGGTTTCGTGACGTTGGTCGCCGGGTTCTGCTACCTCGATTTGGTGCTGTGGAGCTTGGGCGCCTGCCTCATGAAGAACATGGGGCTTCCAGCCACGTGGGTTGCCAGCTGTCCGGGTGCGGCGCTGTTTTCCGGCGTTCTCGTGGGCGGCGCGGTGGCTTACGTGGTGTTGGGCGGACGTCCCTACGGGGAAGCGGCTATCCTCGCCAGCTTCGCCGCGTGCTTCCTGTTCGCCTGTGCGCTGTTCCTGTCGAGCGGTCGCAATTTGAAGTACGGTTGGGGCACGGTGCTGCCGGGCGAAGGCGGTCTTGAAGCTGGCGATCTCGCAGGGATCGTGCGGTTCGTGGCTACCGAGCGTGCGGTGACGCAGCGAGAGACCGAGGTGATGCTGCTGCTTGCTCAGGGGAAGACGCGGCGTGCCATCTGCGAAGAACTCACCGTGTCGCCCGATACGGTGAAAACCCACGTACGCGCCATCTATCGCAAGTTGGATGTGCACTCTCAACAAGAACTCATCGATCGAATCGTAGCCGAGCGTGAACATCTTGTGGACGATGGCGACGATATAGCGTTGGGGTAGGGCTCGCGTTTCGCCCTCTCGACCGCTTGTCGACAATGGCGGGAAAACGGCCAAAGGGACGAACGCTGCGCTTCCGACGTGCTATGATTACCGCGAAGTGCATCTTTGCCGTGGCGATGCGGCAAAGCGGGAAAACCTACTAGGAGGCATGCATGAGCGTCATCATCGATGTGTTCGGTCGCGAGATTCTGGACTCGCGCGGCAACCCGACCGTGGAAGTTGAAGTGGTGCTGGAAGACGGCGCGTTCGGCCGTGCCGCGGTGCCGTCGGGCGCTTCGACGGGCGCGTTCGAGGCCGTCGAGCTGCGCGACTGCGACAAGGGCCGCTATCTCGGCAAGGGCACACTGGATGCTGTCGCCCACGTGAACGAGGAGATCGCCGAGGCGCTCATCGGCGTCGAGGCCGACGATCAGCGCTTCATCGACGACATCATGCTGCAGGTGGACGGCACCGACAACAAGGGTGCCTTGGGCGCGAACGCCATCCTTGGCGCGTCGCTGGCCTGCGCCAAGGCTGCTGCTGAGTCGGCTGAGCTGCCGCTGTACAAGTACGTCGGCGGCGCGAACGCGCACCTGCTGCCCACGCCCATGATGAACATCCTCAACGGCGGCGTGCATGCTGACAACAACGTGGACTTCCAGGAGTTCATGATCATGCCGGTGGGCGCGAGCACGTTCGCCGAGGCGCTGCGCTGGTGCGCCGAGATCTACCACACGCTGAAGAAGGTGCTGCATGACGCGGGCCTCGGCGGCGGCGTGGGTGACGAGGGTGGCTTCGCCCCCAACTTCAAGACGAACGAAGAGCCGCTCGAGTACGTGACGAAGGCGTGCGAGGCTGCCGGTTACAAGCCCGGCGTGGACATCATGTTCGCCATGGACCCGGCATCCACCGAGTTCTACGACGCCGATAAGAAGAAGTACGTGCTGGCGGGCGAGGGCCGCGAGCTGACCAGCGCCGAGATGGTGGACTATTGGGAAGCGCTCGTGAACAAGTACCCCATCGTCTCCATCGAGGACGGTATGGCCGAAGAGGATTGGGACGGCTGGAAAGAGCTGACCGACCGCATCGGCGACCGCGTGCAGCTGGTGGGCGACGACCTGTTCGTCACCAACTCCAAGCGCCTGGCCAAGGGTATCGAGCTGGGCTGCGCGAACGCCATCCTCATCAAGGTGAACCAGATCGGCAGCCTGACCGAGACGCTGGAGGCCATTGAGATGGCGAAGCAGGCCGGCTATGCATGCGTCATGAGCCACCGCTCCGGCGAGACCGAGGACACCACCATCGCCGACCTGGCCGTCGCTTGCAACACCGGCCAGATCAAGACGGGCGCGCCCTGCCGCAGCGACCGCGTGGCGAAGTACAACCAGCTGCTCCGCATCGAGGAAGAGTTGGACACCGCCGCCCAGTACGCCGGCATGAACGCCTTTTACAATATCAACCGCTAACGGTTGCGAGAGCTTGACGGCTCTTTAGCTTCGCGAAACGAGAAGGGCTGCCTTTGGGCAGCCCTTCTTCATGAGCGGGAAAAGGCTTTGCCCTACGCTCCCCGGTGCATGTCCATGTCGGGGGCGGGGTGCTCCAGCACTCCCTGCTCCAGCATTTCGCCGCTTTGGCGCACGTAGTCGTCGGCGGGGAAGGTGCACATGGACGCAATCTCCTCGTCGGTCAGCGCGCGCTTCACGCGCGCCGGCGTGCCCATGATGAGGCTGCCCGGCGGGAACTCCTTGCCCTCTGTCACCAGCGATCCTGCCCCGATCAGGCTGTTCGCGCCGATCTTCGCGCGGTTCATCACGATGGAGCCCATGCCCACCAGCACGTTTTCGCCCAGCTCGCACCCGTGCAGGATGGTGCCGTGGCCTACGGTGCAATGCGGCCCCACGATGCAGGGCACGTCGAAATCCACGTGGACGACCGTGTTCTCCTGCAAGTTGGACTCGTCGCCGATGACGACGGGCGCGTCGTCGCCGCGGATCTGCACGCCGGCGAACACGCTGGCGTCGCGGCCGATGGTCACGTCGCCCACGATGCCAGCCGACGGCGCGATGCGGGCGGTGGGATGGGCTTTCACGCGGTGGTACAGGGGCGTTTCTTCTGAGGTCATGGGCGTCTCCTTGTGTGCGAGGGTTCGGTGTCCTTCCATTATCGCGAACCTGGGGGCGAGGGGCTATCGTCAGATCATGGCGATTGGGTGGAGCGCCCTCCCCCTTGAAGCCCGCGTACGACTGCCGATGCTGCCAAACTTCCTGCGCAACACTATACTGCAAGCGCTATAATGAGCCGCACGAAGGAAAAGGATGTGCAACCATGCCAGAAATGATCTCACTTGAAGAGGCCCGTGCGCTCGTGTTGTCCCATGCGGCGCCCCTGCCGGTGGAAACCGTGCCCGTGCTGGACGCGGTCGGCCGCGTGGCCGCCGCCGATTTGAAGAGCGATATCGACATCTCGCCGTTCGCCCATTCGGCGATGGACGGGTTCGCGGTTCGGGCCGCCGAGCTTGTCGAGGCGTCGCAGGAAGCGCCGGTCGAACTGGACGTCGTGGCCGAGATCGCGGCGGGCGACGTGTTTGAAGGCTCCATCGAGGACGGGCAGTGCGTGCGCATCATGACCGGCGCGCCCATGCCCGACGACGCAGACTCCGTGGTGAAATACGAGATCGTCGACGTGGTGACCGGCGACGGCAAGCCCGGCAGCCGCGTGGCGTTCTCCGCCCCCACCGCCGTGCGCTCCAACGTGCGCGAGGCCGGGGAAGAGGCGAAGGCGGGCGAGACGGTGGTGTCGAAGGGCGAGGTCATCGGCTCGGCCGGCGTCGGGTTCCTCGCGGGATGCGGCATCGTGGAGGTGCCGACGCATCGGCGTCCGCGCGTGGCCATTATCTCCATCGGCTCGGAGTTGGTGGATCCCGCGGTCGTGCCCACGCCCGGCAAGATCCGCAACTCGAACAGCTACGCGCTTGCCGCCTGCGCGCAAGCAGCGGGTGCGGCGCCCGTTATCCTTCCCATCGTGGAGGATACGAAGGAGGCGCTTGCGGCGGCGGTGTCCGCGGCGGCGGACGCGTACGACTTCGTCGTGACCAGCGGCGGGGCGTCGAACGGCGACTTCGACTTCATCAAGCCCGTGGTGTCCGAGCTGGGCGAGCTGCTGATGACCACGGTGAACATCCGTCCCGGCAAGGCCCAGACGTTCGGCGTCGTGCGCGGCACGCCCGTGTTCGGCCTGCCCGGCAACCCGGCGGCGGCGTACGTGGGCTTCGAGATGATCATCCGCCCCGCGCTGCGCAAGATGCAAGGGTATGCGCATTTCGAGCGCCCGTCGGTGATGGCGAAGCTATCGCGCGACGTGAAGAAGAAGGACCCGCGCCGCATCTTCCTGCGCGGCACGCTGTACAAGAACGATGAGGGCGAATACGTGGTGGCGCCCGCCAAGAACCAGAGCTCGGGCCTGTTCGGAGTCATCCAGCGCAGCAACTGCATGGCCATCCTGCCGGAAGGCCTCGACTCTCGCACTGCCGGCTCGCTTGTGCAGTGCGTCCTGCTCGACGTTTCCGAGGAAGTGAGTTTATAGGGTTCCGCCGTTCTGACGAACGACGGAACGGCTTGACGCTGCGAGGGGCCGGTGCACACCGCTTTCGCGCGATCCCGGCGGCTCGCGTACCTGAGGTACGCTTCGCCCCCGCGATCCCGCGAATTCGGCGCACCCCGGCCCCTCTCGCTGACTGACTACGCCAACCAGTGAGAGAGGTTTGACATGGATCGGAATATCGCCTTCGCCATTATCACGTGCTCGGATACGCGCGGCATGAAGGAGGATACGGCCGGCGCAGCGCTGGAGACGCTGATCGCCGAAAACGGTTGGGAGTGCAAGAGCCACGTGGTGGTGCCCGACGAGCGACCGTTCATCGCGTCGGCCATTGTGCGCGCCTGCGACGAGCAGGACGTGGACGTGGTGCTGACCTGCGGAGGCAGCGGGCTCTCGCTGCGCGACGTGACGCCCGAGGCCACGATGGACGCGTGCGATCGCAACGTGCCCGGCATAGCCGAAGCCATGCGCGCGCATTCGCTGGCCATCACGCCGTACGCCATGCTGTCCCGCGCGCTGTGCATGCAGCGCGGCCGTCACCTGGTGATCAACCTGCCCGGCAGCGAGAAGGCTGCCCGCGAGAACTGGGACGGCGTGGTGAAAGCCCTGCCGCACGCCGTGAAGATGATGGCCGGCGGCGGGCATTAGGAACCGCTTCCCCCGCGGTGTTTGACGTATGCGACTGAACTTTCCTATCGTAAGGGTGTCTTCGTACGCAGGGGAGTCGGTTTTTGTTTGCGCGGGCAGCGATAGTATCGGTAGCGAGTCGGATTTTGGCAAAAATTTCGAGGTAGGAAGATGTAATCTGCATCTAACTCTACGGCTCAGGCTGTATGGAAAAACATGACCTGGGATTATTGTCGAAACGAGCTGGGCAAGGCGTCCTATAGTGCAAGTATTCCTTGGCTAACATCTTCTTACCTCGAAATTTTTGCCAAAATCAGGGAAGTCGGCGAACGGCCGCTGTGTTGCCACACGGGAGAACTGCTCGATCAGAACCCTACGGTCATGTGCAGGTGGTAGAACACGATGCGGGTGACGAAGACGGCTGCGAGCGCGAGCAGGCTGGCGGTGGCTCTCAGTGCGAGTGTCGTGCGGCGGGATTGGACGCGCTTCATCGACAGGCCGGCTATCGCGAGTGCGATCGCGCCTACGATGAGATGCGCGCCGATGACAGCAGGATAGGAAGGCGCGAGCGTGCTGGCTGCGAACTCGTTGTTCGCGATGGCGGAAAGGCTCTCCTGGTGCAGTGCGAGCACGACGGTCCCCGCCACGAGCGCGAGCGCCGCCAGTACGACGAGCGCGCGCTCGAGCGCGCGCGGCCGCACCTGCGCCAGCTCCAGGAACAGGAGCCCCAACACAGGGCCTGCCAGCAACGCTGCCAACACGAGGTTCGCCGGCGTGAATGCGGTATCCCAGGTAGGAACCGTGTCCACGTTGTACGCCATGGACGTGCACGCGATAAGCGCGATTCCTGCCAGACAGGCCAACGCCAGCCATGGCTTCGCCACGGCATCGGGAAAGCGCTCCTTGAACGCCATCATCCAGTACGAACCTACCAGGAAAAGGAACGCGACAGCGCTCAGAACCTCGTTGGACAGCGGCGAGCGGCCGACGCCCGAGAACACGTGCAGCGCGTTCGCGGGCGTTCCGAGGTGCGTAGCCGAGGCGATGAACCCGATCAGAACCACGCTGAACGGCAGCGCGATCATGCGGTCGATGCGCACTGAGGCCGTGCGGTCGCGCGACCAGAGCCGCACGAGCGCGAGTGCCAGGAACGCAACGACGCCCGCCGGTGCGAGCGAGGTGAACAGGCCCAGCGAGAAGGCGTCGAATCCGCTGGTCATAGATGAAGCTCCGTTCGGTTCACGATGCTGCCTCCCTGCTTTTCGGCTCGTTCGGCCGCAGGCGACGGCAGGATGAGGAGGTTGGGGCGCGTGGCCGATTCGTCCGGTAGCGGCAGGATGGAGCGCACCGCGTCGGGGTGGCGGTCGGTCAGCTCGGACGTCAGCCCGAACTCCAGCGCGCGCAGCGGGCAGGCTTCCACGCAGACAGGCTGCTCGCCGTCGACGAGGCGGTCGCGGCAGCCGTCGCACTTGCTGCTGCGTTTCAGGCGCGCGTCGATATGCGGTGCGTGGTAGGGGCAGGCCATGGTGCAGTAGCCGCAGCCGATGCACTTGGTGGCATCGGGCCAGACCAGCCCGAGCTCGTCTTTATGCATGGCGCCGGTGGGGCATACGCGGGTGCACACGGGGTTGTTGCAGTGGTTGCACGAGATGGACACGTGGTAGGCGAACGCGTCCTGCGAGAACGTCCCGTCGACATCGGGTTGCCAGGAGCCGCCTTCGTAGTCGATGACCATGCGGAAGGCCATGTCCGGTCCGTGGTCATGGTAGTCCTTGCACGCTATGACGCAGGTTCTGCACCCGGTGCAGCGCGTATTGTCGTAAAAGAAGCCCCGTGGCATAATGCCGCTTTCGGTCGGAAACGATGGAAGACGAAGACGATTCTACCACGAAGGCCCGTCGATTCCCCGGAGCCCGTTCGGGCGGCGCCGTGCGCGGGGAAGCCCCGTCCTTGGGGAAGGGAGCCTTCGTTCGAAGATGCGAAGGGGCGCCCCTGCGGCGCCCCTTCGAGTGGCGGATGGCGGTTAGGCCACGCCCGTCACTTCCTTCTCATTGGCGATGGCGCCAGTGGTGTCGCCGGGCTCCTTCGCCGCCGGGCACGGCAGGATTGCGATGGAGGGCGTCGTCTCGTCGGGCGACGGCATCGGCGCAATGCCTGCCACCGTTCCTTCGTGCTTCGCCCTCAGCTCCTCGATGTCGCCGAACTCCAGCGCGCGCAACGGGCAGGCCTCCACGCAGATGGGGCTCTTGCCCTCGGCCACGCGGTCGGCGCAGCCGTCGCATTTCACGCCCTTGCCCAGGGCCTTGTCCACGATGGGCACGTTGTAGGGGCACGTCTCCACGCAGGCGCCCACGCCCGTGCATTTTTCCTGGTTGATGTGCACCAGGCCCGTCTTGGTATCCTTCTCGATGGCACCCTGCGGGCACTTGGCCATGCAGGCCGGCATCGCGCAGTGCTGGCAGCCCAGCGACACGTGGTAGGCGAACGCGTCGGACGTGAAGGTGCCGTCGCCCGCGTCGCTCCAGGCGCCGCCCTCGTAGTCGTACACCTTGCGGAATGCGATGGTGGCGGACAGGTCCTTGTAGTCCTTGCACGCCATCTCGCAGGTGCGGCAACCCGTGCAGCGCGTGCTGTCGAAGAAAAATCCGTACTGAGTCATGTGGTCCTCCCCCCGTTAGGCTTTCGTGATCTGGGCGATGATGGAGTGCGCCGGGCCGTTGCCCTTGGCAAGCGGCGTCGGGCGGTACGTGGTCAGCGTGTTGACGCACGCGCCCTCGTCCACGCGGTCGCCGTTCATGTCGGCCTTGTGCCACGCGCCCTGCGGGATGCCGATGGTGCCCGGGATGATGCGCGACGTGACCAAAGCCTCGATGCGGATCTCGCCGGCGGGGCTCTTCACGGCCACCGTGTCGCCGCTGGCGATGCCGCGCGACTCGGCGTCGGCGGGGTTGATCCACAGCTGCTGGCGCGCCACCTGCTCCAGCTCGGGGATGAAGCCGAAGGAGGAGTGGGTGCGGCTCTTGTGATGGAAGCCCGTGCAGTACAGCGGGTACTCGTCGGTCACCGAGCCGTAGCCCTGGAAGCCGGGCGTGAACACGGGGATGGGGTTGATGACGTCGCCCTCTTCGAGCTCCCACGTGGCGGCGATCTCGGCCAGCTGCTCGGAGTAGATCTCGATCTTGCCCGACGGCGTGGACAGCGGGTTCTTCACCGGGTCGGTGCGGAAGTCCACCAGGCCGATGGCCGGCTCCAGCGTGACGCTTGTACACGCCTTGGGCCTTGATCTCGTCCCAGGTGGGCATGTTGCCGTCGGCTTTCGCGCCGGCCTCGTAGAGCTCCTTGATCCAGTCTTCCTGCGTCTTGCCCTCGGTGAACGCGTCCTTCTTGCCGAACTTGTCGGCGATGTCGGCGCACACGTCGTAGCTGGAGCGGCACTCGCCCGGCGCTTCCTGCGCGGGCCCGCCCACGACGACGGCGGTGTAGTATTCGGAGTAGCCCTGCGTCCGCATGTTCAGCTGCTCGGAGCGCATGGCGTCGGGCAGCAGAATGTCGGCGTACTTGGCGGAGTCGGTCATCACGGTGTCCCACACCAGGATGAACTCCAGCTTGCTCTCGTCTGCCAAAACGTCGTGCGTGTAGTTGATGTCGCCGTGCTGGTTCGTGATGCAGTTGCCCGCGTAGTTCCACAGGAACTTGATGTCGTTGTTCAGCTTGTCGGCGCCCACGATGCCGGCGTTGGTGGCCGTCATCTCCTTGCCGTGGTCCACGGCGTTGATCCACTGGTACACCGGGATGGCCGTCTTGATGGGGTTCTCGAACGGCAGGGTTCCCACGAGGTAGGTGGGCGGTTCGGCCTCGCGCTGGCCGGTGTTCGTGCCGGGCAGGCCGATCTTGCCGATGAGCACGGGCAGCATGCAGATGGCGCGCGACGTGTCCTCGCCGTTCGTGTGGCGCTGCGGGCCCCAGCCTTGGCAGATGAACGGCGCCTCGGCGGCGGCGATGTCGGCTGCCAGCTGCTTGATGCGCTCGGCCGGGATGCCGGTGATGGGGGCGGCCCACTCGGCGGTCTTCTCCACCATGTCGTAGCCGGTGCCCATGATGTAGTCCTTGTAGGACTTGTTCTGGCCCTTGGCGCTCTCGGGCATGGTGTCCTCGTCGTAGCCGACGCAGTACTCGTCCAGGAAGCCCTTGTCCACCTGGTCGTTCGCGATCCACTCGTGCGCGATGGCGGACGCCAGCGCGGCGTCGGTGCCGGGACGGATGGGCAGCCACTCGTCCGGGTGTCCCGAGCACGACTCGTTCATGCGGTAGTCGATGTTGACGATCTTGCCGCCGCGGCCGGTGACGGACTCGCGCACCTTCGCGAAGTCCCACACGGCGTTCGCGCCGCCCATGCGGGTTTCCGCCGGGCTGTTGCCGAACATCACCACGAGGTCGGAGGCGCGCTCGGCCTCGGAGAACGAGGAAGCGTGCACGTTGTCGTACGGGCTGCACTTGCTGCCGTACATGAAGGGCAGCGCCACCTGCAGCATGTGGGTGGAGTAGTCGTACGCCTGGTTGATGTAGCCGCCCAACAGGCCCAGCAGGCGCAGACCCGGCTGCTTGCCGGTGGTGGAGTACATGCCGGTGGCGTAGTTCACGTAGATGGCGTCGTTACCGTACGTGTCGATGACGCGCTTCAGCTCGCTGGCGATGGTGTCGATGGCCTCGTCCCAGCTGATCTCCTCGAACTTGCCCTCGCCACGCTTGCCGACGCGCTTCATGGGCTTCGTCAGGCGGTCGGGGCTGTTGATCCAGCGACGCATGGAGCGGCCGCGCAGGCAGGCGCGCGCCTGCAGATCGACGTCGCCGGTGTTGTCGGACTCCATGTAGACGATCTTGCCGTCCTGGGAGTGCCACTGGAAGACGCAGTTGCCGCCGCAGTTGACGTTGCACTGGCTCCACGAGATCTGGTCGGTCGATGCGCCCGCGCCCTCGCTTGCGGCGCCCTTCTCGTCCTTCGGCGCGCAGCCGTACAGCGCGGTCGATCCGGCAGCGCCGGCAAGCGCCAGGCCGGCCAGCGATCCCTTGACGAACGTGCGGCGCGATACGCTCGATTCGTTCATGGTCATGGTTCCCTCCTCTTGCTTCGATTGTTCCTCTCGCCTGTTCCACAGTACCGGAAACAGCTGGCGGGGGAATCACACTCGCCATGTGATTTAAGAACAAAACCCCAGGTAGGAGTCATCACTATTCTCTGAATCCCCCGTTTCGGAGCCGACGGCTATGCTACCATGCGAAGCGTCGTGCAAGCTGGGATAGGAGGGGTCGTGGAGCAAAGCTCATCGCGCATGCATGTGTCCAGTTGGGGCTACGCATGTTTTCTCACGGTGAACGCCACGTCCATTTGGGGCGGTGTCTTCCCGTTTCTGCCGCTCGAATTCCAGACGGCGGAGATCACCCTCACGTTCTTCCTAGCCCAGGCGCTCGCGTTCGGCGGCGCGTTCGTAGCCAGCATGCTCGGATCGTACTACTTTCCGCGCGGCGCGCGTGTGATGCTGGTGTCGCTGAGCGCGCTGTTGGTGTTCGCCGGGTCGGCCTGCCTTATCGCGGCCATGTACGTGCAGACGGCCACGCTCCCGCTGGTGTTCGCCGGTGGCGTGTTGCTGGGCATCGGGTGCGCGGGCATGTTCATGCTATGGCAGCGCTACTTCGCGTCGCTGCCGTCGGCCGAGGGCAACTTGCGGCTCATCGTGGGCACGGCCATCGCGCCGCTCATCTACTTTGCGCTGTACCTCGTGCCCATCGCGCTGACGGCTTTCCTCATACCACTCGTGTTCGTGCCCTTGTGCGGCCTTTGCATCGCGCTTTCGGTGCGCGAGATGCACGTGGACCAGCCTATGTTCGAGGACGTGCCGCAGCAGCATCCGCGCGTGTATCGGCAGGTGGTGGCCGACTATTGGCGCAGCGCGCTGTGCGTGGGGTCGCTCGCGTTCGCCAGCGGCGTCATCCGCGGCATCGCGCTTCTGCACGAGGATGTCGGCGCAGTGGTGAACAGCGCGTCGATGCTGGGTTCGTTGGTGTCGGCGGTGGTGCTGTTGGTGCTGTGGTACCGCATGAGCTTCCGGTTCGGGCTGACCTCGGTGTTCCGTGTGGTGTATCCGCTCATCATCACGGGGTTCTTGCTGCTGCCGTTTTTGGGTGCGACCTATCTCAACCTGTTCGCGGCGCTTACGTACATGGTGTTCTCGCTCGTCCAGATGCTCATGATGATGCAGTGCGCGCAGATCTCGCGCGACCGTGGCATCAACCCGGTGTTCATCTACGGGTTCTTCGGAGGCGTGGCCTACATCATGCAGAGCGCCGGCTTCTTGCTGGGCTGGGTGAGCGACTTCATGTGGATCGGCGGTCGCGAGTGGTTGTTCATCGTGGCCATGGTGTCGAGCTACGTGCTGGGCCTCACGCTGCTGGCGGCCACGGGCACGCTGTTCAAATCGCTGGCGGCGAAGGGCACGGTGACGGCCGATCCCATCGAGTTCCTGGCGGTCGGCGCGCCGGAGGAGCCGCGGCAGCAGAAGGCGGCGAAACCTGCGGCAAAGCGCCGACGGAATCGCCCTTCGGCATCCGAAGACGCGGGCGTCATCCGCGATCGCACGTCGAAGCAATGTCTCATGCTGCAGGAGGCGCACGGGTTGTCGACGCGCGAAACGGAGGTCATGGAGCTCATCGCGCGCGGGAACAGCATGGCCGCCATCGCCGAGCGCTGGTCATCAGCGAGAACACCGTGCGCACGCACGCGAAGCACATTTACACGAAGCTCGACATCCACCGTCGTCAAGAGCTGTTGGACATGCTGCATGAATGAGGGCGGGCTTCGCCACGATCCCAAGTGCTATACTGATGCCCGATCGACTGAAAGGCGTAGAGCATGGCACAGGATCTTCCCAACGGGTTCACCGGTTTCTCGCAACGTAGGCCCAACGGCTTCGTGTCGGCGAGCGCGGCGATGGGCACGCCGCGATACGTGGGCGCGCAGCCTCCGGCAGGCAACGCGGCCAACAAGGGCGCGTACGAGGCGGCCACGGCGGCGTTCAGCAGCGGAGCGGAGGGCGCGTTCCAGTACGCGCGCGACCACGCGCGGCCTGACGGCGAGCCGGCCCAATTCGATCCCGACAAGCTGCGCCTCATTCCCGACGTCGACCGCCGCTGGTCGTGGACCGAGATCGACCTCAACGCCATCCGTCACAACACGAGCGCCGTCAAGCAGCGCATCGACAACGGCGTGCGCCTCATGGCCGTGGTGAAGGCCGACGGATACGGCCACGGCGCGGTGCGCTGCGCCAAGACCGCGCTCAACTCCGGCGCCGACTACCTGGGCGTGGCCACGGTGAACGAAGCCATCGAGCTGCGCGAGGCGCTGGTAAACGCGCCCATCCTCGTTCTATCGCAGCCGCCCGAGACGGCCATCCCGCTGCTTCTGGCTTACAAGGTCATGCCGAGCGTCTATACCTCCGAGTTCGCCATCCAGTACGCCGAGGCCGCCGACGCGTACGGCGTGCGCGCTCCGTACCACCTGGCGGTGAACACGGGTATGAACCGCATCGGCGTGCGCCACGACGAAGTGGTCGAGTTCATGGGGCAGGTGAGCTTCCATCGCGCGCTCGACCTCGTGGGCACGTTCACGCACTTCGCCACGGCCGACTCCGCGGAGACGTTGGACTTCCAGATCCAGGTGAAGCGGTTCATCGAGGCGGTCACGGCGCTGCGTACGGCAGGCGTCAACCCCGGCATCGTGCACGCGGCGAACTCGGCCGCGGCCATCCGCTACCCCGACGTGCAGTTCGACATGGTGCGCCTGGGCATAGCCATGTACGGCCTGCATCCGTCGGGCGTCACGCGCCCGATGATCGACCTGCACCCCGCCATGAGCGTGCACGCGCGCATCACCGACGTGCGCACCGTGCCCATGAGCGAGGGCGTGAGCTACGGCATGAACTACCGCAGTCCCGGCAGCGTGAAGATATGCACCGTGCCCGTGGGGTACGCCGACGGCCTGCGTCGCGGCCTGTCGGGGCGCACCGACGTGATCCTCAAGGGGCAGCGCTGCCATCAGGTGGGCAACATCTGCATGGACCAGTGCATGTTCGAGGTGGATCTGCGGGTGTACGGCAGCCGGCGCCGGCTCGATCCGATGATTGGCGACGAGGTGCTGCTGGTGGGACGCGAGGGCGATTCCGTGATCACCCTCGACGACATGGCGAACACGCTGGGCACCATCAACTACGAGCTGGCCTGCGGGTTCAGCTTGCGCATGCCGCGCGTGTACGTGTAGGAAAGGGGATTCGCATGACCAAGCCGCATATTCCGCTCGACGAGATACGCGCGCAGGTGGAAGGGTGCCGCAAGTGCCCCTTGGCCGACGGCCGCACGCAGACGGTGTTCGGCGTGGGCAATCCCGAAGCACGCGTCATGATCATCGGCGAGGCGCCGGGCAAGAACGAAGACCTGCAAGGCGAGCCCTTCGTGGGCGCGGCGGGCAAGTACCTCAACGAGCTGCTGGCCGTCGCCGGGCTCGTCCGCGAGGACGTGTTCATCGCGAACGTGCTGAAGTGCCGCCCGCCCGGAAACCGCGACCCGCGTCCCGAGGAGATCGAGCTGTGCACGCCGTACCTGCGCGAGCAGACGCGCACCATCGATCCCGAGTTCCTGGTGACGCTGGGGAACTTCTCCACGAAGTTCATCCTGAAGACGGATATCGGCATCACGCGCCTGCACGGCACCGTGCAGCGCGCCGGCAAGTTCAAGGTGTTCCCCATCTTCCACCCGGCGGCCGCGCTGTACGACGGTTCCAAGCGCGAGGCGCTGGAGAACGACTTCGCCACGCTGGGCGAGCTGTTGCGCGCAAGCGAAGCCGAACGGGCCGCGGAGGCCGCCGCCAAAGCCGCCGAACCCCCGCACGTCGAGCAACCGCCGCTGCTGTAACGGCTCGACGCAAGCGCCGTCCGTCCCCTTGCCTCATACAGCCCCGTTAACGAAAGGTTTCTTTCGATAGCGGGGCCTTTTCGCAGCGTAACGAAAAAACAGCTGATTTCTTTCGTTAGCGGCTGGCTTAGTGCGCAGCCCCCTTCGGTTCGAGATTGCCCCTTTGGCGCTCGTGCAGCGGATCGAGGCCGAAATGGCAAAAAGCATCGAATTCGGAATGCATCGCAAGCCTTGAGCAAGCGCCGTGCGCGGCACCAGAAGAAGTGCTCTTCGCAATCAGGCATTATGCGGGTGGTTATCCGGAGCACGGTCGGCTCGCAGTCGATCCCAGGCGGCAACTTCCGAATTCGATGCTTTTTTGCCATCTGGGCCTTCGTTGGATGCGCGGGAGGGGGTGAGGCACTACAGCCACTTCTTGCGCTTGAAGATGATGATTTCGATCACGACGATGATTACCGATACGGCGATGATGGCTTCGTAGCCCCAGCGCCAGTCAAGGCCGGGCATGTTCGTGAAATTCATGCCGAACCAGCTGGTCAGCAGCGTCAGCGGCGCGAACAACGTGGTGATAACCGTGAAGAACTGCATCGTGTTGTTCTGCTGCAGGTCGATTTGCGTCTGGTACAGTTCGCGCAACTGCAAGCTGTACTCCTTGAGGGTGAGCGAGCGCTTCAACAGGCGTTCGGCCTGACGTTCCGCTACCAGGAATAGGCGGCTTTCCTCCTTGCTGAGCAGCCCATTCTCGTTTTCGGCTATGCCGCTGGCCATGTCCACCAGCTGCTGGTAGTACGTGTCGATGCGCAGCAGCTTGCGCCGGAACGTCAGCATGGTGCGGCTGTTGGCGTTCTTGCCGCGATCGATGATGGACTCCTCCACGTCCTCCATGCGATCCTCCAGATCGGCCAGGAAGGAGAGGTCGTTCTTCATGAGCATCTTCATGAACTCGAACAGGCAGTGACCGACGGTGGGCTGCTTCAAAACGCCTTGCGAGGCGATTTCCTCGAGAACGCGCGCGCAGGTGGTGCCGTCGTCGAGGAACACCAGATGCGTGGCGTCGAGGTAGAACGCGAAGCAGAGCGGGTCGAACAGGATGTGGTTCTTGTTGGGCACGGCGAACGATCCGATGAGGCAGTGGGGGAACACATCGAGGTAGGTGTTCTCGACCGTGTATATGGAGCGCAGCGACTCCCGCGTCTCGGAGCTGAGGAAGCAGGCCTCGCCAATTTCCAGCGAGTTAAGCACTTCGACCACCGGCTGATCGGCGTCGATGGGCGTGCCTGCCGGGGCGGCTTGCAGGCGGTTGTGCAGAAAGTAGAGGTGAGCCATCGCGTTCTCCCAAACGAAACCCCGGGCGTCTTGCCCGCGGACCGGACGATTCCCCAGCTTACCATGCAGGAGCCTCCCTGCATGCTCTCCGGTTGCTCCGTTGGGGGATTGTTGACGCACGCCAGAACATTGATAAACCCTTCCGGCGCGATTTCCTCCACTGGCCGGGTGGAAACATGCTCGTAACATAGGTGCGGCAGCGCCTTTGCTATACTGACGGCCACATCTACGAGACGGCACCGCTTTCGGTGCTGCTTTTGTATCTGAGACGAGAAGGGCAGTGACGTGTATCCCATCGAACAGGTAGAGGCGCTCAATCCCGAGGTGACGCGCATGGTGGTGCGCGCGCCCGAGATCGCGAAGAAGATCAAGCCGGGTCAGTTCATCATGCTGCGCATCGACGAGCAGGGCGAGCGCATCCCGTTGACCATGAACGACTGCGACCCGGAGGCGGGCACGATTACGATCATCTTCCAGGCGGTTGGCGCCACCACGATGCGCCTCGCCCAGATGAAAGCGGGCGACGCGCTGCAGGACTTCGCCGGGCCGTTGGGCAACCCCACCGAGCTGGAAGGCGCGAAGCGCGCGTGCGTCATCGGCGGCGGTTTGGGAACAGCCATCGCGTTTCCTCAGGCCAAGTGGCTGTACGACCATGGCTGCGAGGTGGATGTTATCACCGGCTTCCGCAACAAGGACCTCGTGCTGCTGGAAGACGAGATCAACCAGCATTCTACGCGCCAGATCATCATGACCGACGACGGCTCGAACGGCAACAAGGGCCTGGTGACACAGGCGCTGCAGCAGCGCATCGACGAGGGAGCGGACTACGACCTCGTGCTGGCCGTGGGCCCCGTCATCATGATGAAGTTCGTGGCCGCCACGACGAAGCCCTACGGCATCAAAACGTACGTGAGCATGAACCCTCTCATGATCGACGGCACCGGCATGTGCGGCGGTTGCCGCGTGAAGGTGGGCGACGAGTACCTGCACGCGTGCGTGGACGGCCCAGACTTCGACGGCCATCTGGTGGACTTCGACGACGCCATGCGTCGCGGCGTGATGTACCGGAGCTTCGAGGCCGAGGCGCGCGAAGGACGCTCGTGCGGCGCGCATGCGGGCGACGAGCGGAAGGGGGCCTAGCATGGCGCGGACGAACTACGAGGTGAACAGGCAGAAGACGCGCGTTCCCATGCCGGAGCTCGATCCGGTCGAGCGTGCGCAGACGTTCGACGAGGTGGCTCTGGGCTACTCCGAAGAAGAGGCGGTAGCTGAGGCGCGCCGCTGCATCCAGTGCCCGAACGCTCCGTGCGTGGGCGGCTGCCCCGTGGGCGTTCCCATCCCGCAGTTTATCGCACAGGTGGCCGAGGGCAATTTCGCCCGTGCGTACGCCATAGTGAAGAGCGCGAACTCGCTGCCTGCCATCTGCGGACGCGTGTGCCCGCAGGAGACGCAGTGCGAGGGCGTGTGCACGCGCGGAAAGAACGGCGAGCCCGTTTCTATCGGTCGTCTGGAACGCTTCACGTCTGACTGGGCGTTCGAGCACCCTGAGGAAGCGGCTGCGGCTATGGAGGAGTTCGCGTGCGAAGGCGAAGGGCTCGTCGAGCAGACGGCCGGCGATGACGCGGCGGCATCGATCGACCTTTCCGGCAAGCGCGTGGCCGTTGTGGGCTCGGGCCCGGCGTCGCTGACGTGCGCGGGCGAGCTGGCGAAGCTGGGCTGCGACGTGACCGTGTTCGAGGCGCTGCACAAGGTGGGCGGCGTGCTGACCTACGGCCTCCCCGAGCTCCGTCTTCCGAAGGACCTCGTGCAGCGCGAGGTGTCGAAGCTGGGCGACAAGGGCGTGTCGTTCGAGGTGAACGCGCTGGTGGGCAAGCTCTACGACATCGACGAGCTCATGGAGGATCGCGGCTTCGACGCGGTGTTCGTGGGCACGGGCGCGGGGCTTCCCAGCTACCTGGGCATCGAGGGCGAGGGCCTCAACGGCGTGTCGGTGGCAAGCGAGCTGCTGACCCGCGTGAACCTTATGAAGGCGTACCTGTTCCCCGAGTACGAGACGCCGGTGTACGCTGGCAAGAAGTGCGTGGTGGTGGGCGGCGGCAACGTGGCCATGGACGCCGCGCGCACGGCGAGGCGCCTGGGCGCCGAGGTGACCGTGGTGTACCGCCGCGGCCGCGAGGAGATGCCGGCGCGCGCCGAGGAAGTGCACCATGCCGAGCAGGAGGGCATTCACTTCCAGCTGTTGACGAACCCGACGCGCATCCTGGGCGACGAGAACGGCTGGGCGTCGGGCGTCGAGTGCGTGCGCATGGAGTTGGGCGAGCCCGACGCGAGCGGACGGCGCCGTCCGACGGCGGTCGAAGGCAGCGAGTTCGTCATCGACATCGACATGCTGGTGGTTGCGGCGGGCTCGAAGACCAACCCGCTGATCGCGAAGACCACCCCGGGGCTCGAGGTGACGCCACGCAGCCTGATCGTGGCCGACGAGCGCACAGGAGCCACGTCGAAGCCGGGCGTGTTCGCTGGCGGCGACGCCGTCATCGGCGCGGCAACCGTCATCCTCGCCATGGGCGCCGGCAAGCGCGCGGCAGCGGGCATCGCGGAGTATCTGGTTCCGAAGGCCTGACGGCCTTCGGAACCCGCCGACGCTGCGGGGCGCTGTGGTGCCCGATCTCGCGGCGAGGCCGAGGACTCGCGTACCGAAGTACGCTTCACCCTCGCCCTCCCCACGATCTCGGGCACCACAGCGCCCCTCGCTGACTTACTGCGCCAACCCGCGCGCCCATTATGCGCCCTGCGGGCGCATGGGCGGGTCGCTTCGCTCCCGCCCGACCACCCGCGCGGTTGTTCTCGCGCTGCGCGCGAGGCACGGGTCGCTTCGCTCCCGCGCGTTTCGCGCTTGCGCGCGAACGAATGTTTCACGTGAAACATTCGCCTCGATCCCCATCTCATCAGGAGGTCCCTATGTCGTTCGATCCTATCGCCTACATCAACGAGCCGCGCTGGTTGGAGTCGCGGCTGGGGCTCGACCGCATTCGCGAGCTGCTCGACCGGCTGGGCCGGCCGCAGGATCGCCTCAAGTTCGTCCATGTGGCGGGCACGAACGGGAAGGGCTCGACCTGCGCGTACCTGGCCTCCATCCTCCAGGCGGCGGGGCTGCGCACGGGGCTGTTCACCAGCCCGTACCTCATCACGTTCGAAGAGCGCATCCGCGTGGACGGCGCCAACATCACGCTCGACGAGCTGACCGAGGCGACGCTGCTCGTGAAGGAGCAGGTCGAGGCCATGGCCGACCATCCCACCGAGTTCGAGCTGATGACGGCGGTGGCGCTCGTGCACTTCGCGCGCCGAGGCTGCGATATCGTGGTGCTCGAAGTGGGCCTCGGCGGGCGCCTCGATTCGACGAACGCCATCGACGCGCCCGAGGCGGCCGTCATCGCGCGCATCGGCCTCGACCACACGAAGCTGCTCGGCACCACGCTGGCCGCCATCGCGGGCGAGAAGGCCGGCATCGTGAAGCCGGGATCCGCCGTGGTGTCGTGGCCGCAGGACGCCGAAGCGATGGCCGTGGTCGAGCAGGCGGCCGCGGCGGCGGGCGATACGCTCACCGTGCCCGATTTCGCGTGCTTGAACGTGGGCCCGGTGGATTGGGGCGCTTCCGGCGCGCCCGCGCGCTCGTTCTCGTACGGGCGCTTCGCCGACCTGCGCACGAAGCTGCTGGGATCGTACCAGCCGGCGAACGCGGCGCTGGCCATCGAGGTGACCGAAGCGCTGCGCACGCACGGATGGGCCATCGACGACGACGCGGTGCGTCAGGGCGTCGCAGGCGCCGCCTGGCCGGGGCGCTTCGAGATCGTGCGCGCGGGGGAGGGCGAGCCGACCGTCGTCGTGGACGGCGGGCACAATCCCCAGGGCGCCCGCGCGCTCGTGGATTCGCTGGCCGACGTGTTCCCCGGTCGCAAGCCTGTGTTCATCATGGGGGTGCTGGAGGACAAGGACTACCCGGCCATGCTGGAAACCGTGATGCCGCTCGTCGGGGGGTTCGTGGCGGTGACGCCCGACAACCCGCGCGCGCTTTCCGCCGACAGGCTGGCGCGCGCCATCCGCTGGACGGGGCAGGACGTGCTGGGGTGCTCGGCGCACATGCGGCCTCACGTCGCGCGCGACATGGCCGATGCGTTGGCGAAGGCGCGCGAGCTGGCGGGAGCCGACGGCCTCATCTGCGCGTTCGGCAGTCTGTACTCGGTAGGCGCGCTGAAAGAACAGCTGGAGGGGTAGACGCCTTCTGCCCGGACGCTGCGGGGGGGGGTCGGAATGCGTGCGTTGGGGACAGCCCTTCCCCATGGCGCGAAAGGGCGTCTGCGGCCTAGCGACCGCACGTCGCGCCGATTCGGCAAGAAAGCGGCATGCGATCGGCGCGGAGCAAGACGCGCTCATCCCGAAGCTTCCGCCGCGCTGGGGAAGAGGGTAGGCCTCTACTCCCTATTCTGCAGCAGGTCGATCAATTCCTGCTTCGAATGCACGTCGAGTTTCGTGTAGACGTTCTTGGCGTGCGTGCGCACCGTGTTCTCCGACAGGCACAGCGCCTCGGCGATGTAGGACTTGCTGCGTCCCTGGGCGATGAGCAGCGCCACTTCCGTCTCGCGTTCCGACAGGTCGAACGCGTCGCGGAACCACTCCTGCGGGTCCGGCTGGGCCTGCGCGCTCGGCATCGCCGCGGGGGTCGGCGCCGCGGCTCCCGCCCCTTCCATCTCCGCTCGCCTCGTCTCGCGCGCCGCGCCCGCCGCGCTTCGCGGGGCGGGAGCCGCCACGTCTTCGGTGAACAGCGGCCGCAGCTTCAAAATGCCGTCCGACAGCAGCAGCGCCATGCTGGCGGCCAGCGCGAACACCACGATGCCGATGACGGCGGTCACCGCGTACGACGATGCGCCCACCGCGCCCAGCACCATGATCAGCACGCGGCCCGCGTCGCGCGACAGCACGCGCGACGCCCAGGCGAATCCGTACACGGCGTACACGTCGGTGGTGGCGTGGCGCGCCACGTCCTGCAGCGTGATCCACAGCACGCCCAGCATCAGCGTGTCGGCGATGTTCACGGTGGCGATGGCCAGCCCCGTGAAGTGCCCGGGGAACACCGACAGGATCAGCATCCCCACGGCCACCAGCATGATCTCGATGCGCCAGAGGAACGAGAAGCTCAGCCGCTTGCGCTTCACGATGAACCACCAGATGATGAACAGGCTGATCACCACGACGCCCATCTGGTGGACGACGCGTTGCAACGCGTCCATGGGCACGGGCTCGCCGGCGGGGAAGCCGCGCGAGATGCCCAGCGCCAGCCCGAACACGGCCAGGCCGCCGAAGATGAACAGCATGGTGCTGCGCGGCTCTTTGTCGTAGATCGGCTCGGGCGCGGGCTGCGGTCCCACGTCGGTCTTCATGGCGCGCTGGTAGCACAAGAGGGCGATGGTCGGCATGAACATGCTCACCGTGTAGCTGAGCGCCTCGGGCAGGAAGCTGAGCGCCAGGCCGCCGAGCGATCCGAGGGCCAGCGACAAGAACCCGTACAGCACCGACTGGCGCAATCCCAGCCGCACGTACGCCGCCGTCCACATGCCGCCGCCCAGCGCGCCGCCGATGCCGGCGCACACGCTGGCCACCGCCAAGATATCGACGGCACCGGTTTCCTTGCCCGCCAGGATGAGCACGGTGGAGAACGTCATGACGGCGAAGCCGAGCCACGCCACCGCCGTGCGGTTGCCCTTTGAGAACGGCTTGCGCAGCGCGATGGCCGCGCCGATGACCATCACCAGGCCGTACGCGAGGTTGTTGACCACCGTGAACAGCCCGTCGTCGCTTTGCGTGTACGACGCGAACAGGTTCACCTGCAGCCAGACGCGCGTGGCCGCCAGCCCCAGAAACGACGGCAGGAAGGCGCCGCCCATGAGGGCGCGCATCTGATTCGTTCGAGCGGTTGCGCTCGCGTGCGGCATCGATCCTCGATTCTTGCAGGGGGACGAAGTACGGCAACCAGTATATACGAGCACGCCCGAGCGCGTGCACTACGCGTAGAGCACGCCTCACACCTTCCGGGTGAAACCCGGCGGCATCGGGTGTTTTTCACCCGGAAGGTGGCTTCTGAGGTGCGCGCATCGTGCGTAGAGTGCAGGGCATGAAGCAGCACCCCAGGGAGGAAAGGATCAATCATGACGGGAATCAAGACGGGACGCACCGCCACTGCTGCCACCGAGACGACGATGGCTTCCATGCCGCTGACGCGCCGGCAGTTCGCCCAGGCGCTGACGGGCGGTTTGGCCACCATGGCGCTGGGCAGCCTGTTCGGCTGCGCGCCGCAGCAGGCCGCGGCCGCCGAGGCGTACGAGACGGTGGACTTCGACGTGGTGGTTCTGGGCGGCGGCGGTGCCGGCGTGACGGCGGCGGGCCAGGCTGCGGCGGCCGGCGCGAAGACCGTGCTGCTGGAGAAGATGGCGTGGCTGGCCGGTTCCAGCTCGCTGGCCCTCGGCACGTTCTACGGCGCGGGCACGCAGCTGCAGAAAGCCGCGGGCATCGAGGACGATCCGTCGGGGCTGCTCGACTACTTCCTGTCGCGCGGCGGCGACAAGCTGGACTACGACGTGCAGAAGTTCTGCGCCGAGCACTTCGGCGAAACCATCGACTGGCTGACGGGCGAGCTGGGCGTGCCCTTCAAGGAGACCGTGTCGAAGAAGGGCAAGGACCCGGTGCCGCGCGGCCATAACTGCGTCAACAACGCCATGGACGCGTTGAGCGCCGTCACGGCGTACGCTCAGGAGCACGGCGCCGAGTTCCACTTCGGCACCACGGTGGAATCGCTCGTGGTCGATGACGGCGGCGCGGCGGCCGGCGTGCTCGCAAAGCGCGGGAACGGCTCGACGGTGCTCTACAACGCGAAGAACGTGATCGTGTCCACGGGCGGGTTCTGCCGCAACGTCGAGATGATCGATGGGTACTGCCCCGACTACTCGGGCGTGTACACCGAGGTGGGCGTCGGCTGCACGGGCGAGGGGCTGCAGATGGGCCTCGACATCGGCGCGGACTACGTGGGCCACGGCGGCACGAACGGCATCCTCGCCTGTCCCGTGGAGCCGGGCCAGTCGAAGCTCATCAGCAACAAGGCGCTGTGGATCAACTCCAAGGGCGAGCGCTTCGCCAACGAGGCCGGCCAGACGCACGACATCTACTACGACGTGGCGCACTTCGACGATCAGAAGTTCTTCGCGGTGTACGACCAGGCCATGGTGGACGCGCTTGACGAGGATCTGCGCAGCAAGCTCGACTTCGGCTTGGAGCAGGGCATGTTCGCGAAGGCCGACACGGTGGCCGAGGCGGCGGCAGCGCTCGGCATCGACGGCGCTGCGGCGCAGACGGCGCTCGACGCGTACAACGAGCTGGCCGCGTCCGGCGAGGATACCCAGTTCAAGAAGAAGGCCGAGAACCTCGTCCCGCTCGCGGAGGCTCCCTTCTACGTGCTGACGATGGGCGTGTGCACGCACGGCAGCTTCGGCGGCTATCGCGTGAACACCGAGTTCCAGGTGCTCGACACCGACGGTCAGCCCATCCCGCACCTGTACGCGGCCGGCGAAGTGTGCTGCGGCACGTTCATCTACGACGACTACCCGGCGGGCGGGTGCGGTCTGAACTGGTCCTACACCTCCGGTCGCTTCTCGGGCGCCAACGCGGCCAAGGCGGCGCTCGCGTAAGGTTTTCCGCTGGCCCGATTCTCCCTGGACAAGCGAAGGCCCGCCGATCGGCGGGCCTTCGCGGTGCTGCTGGATGGTACTGCGTGCGCTGTCGCGCTTACAGCGAGTCGATGTACTCCACGAGGCTGCCCACGGTGTCGAGGCCCTCGGGCTCGCCGAAGTCCACGTCGCAGGCCTCTTCGAGGTCGCAGATCAGCTCCACCATGTCGAGCGAGTCGATGCCCAGCGAGTCGAACGTCGAGCTCTCCTCGACGGTGCTCGGGTCGATGTCGAGGTTCTCCTCGAGGATGGTCTTGATGGTGTCGATGGTTGCCATGCCGCTCCTATCGTCTAGTTTCGGTGGCACCCATTGTATCGGACAACGCGCGAAGAGTTAACCGACGGGCAGGAGTTCGGTAATCTCCACAAAGGTGCACACGGCAAGCTGCTCGTCGGCGTCCTTCAGCTTCCCGATGACGGATTCGTCTTCCACGAGGGTCGCTTTCACCACCGAGCCCTGGTGGCGCAGCTCCTTCGTCTCGGCCGTCGGGTTCGGCACGTCGAAGGCGATCATGCCGATCTTCGCCCGCTCGAAGTTCGCCTTCGTCTGGTTTTCGGCCCAGGCGAACGCGACGTACGTTCCGTCGATCATGGCCGCGGGCACGAAGATGGCGATGTTCGGCGTGCCGTCCTCGTTCGATGTGGAGACGACGCATTCGGTCTGGTACGCCATGACGGCGTCTTGCAGCTGCGTTTCGGTGAAGGTGGTGTACTTGTTCGTGGCCAAGCTTGCGGAGGATACCGCGTCGACCCACTCGTGCACTTCGCCTGCGCTCGCACCCGCCTCTTGCTGCGGCGCTTCGGCGGCGGCGCTTTGCTGCTGCGGCGCGCATCCCGACAGGCCCGCGCCCGCCATGATGCCGAGAGCGCCCGTCGCCGCGATACCTTGAATGAACGAGCGTCGGTTGAGCTGCTTGCCCTGAGATTGTTCTTCCATGGTTCATCCCTTCTGACAGAGGGGCGCGCATCCGCTCGCCCCGTTCCCTTGCTTTCTGGATTCTGCCTCGAAGACGGCGGTTCACCGTGCCGCCTTTTGCGGTATTTCGCCCCGTTTCGCCTCTGCCCTGTTTTGCGGTATTTTTCGTTTTGGCCGTTTGAGGCGCGAGGTGTGCGGGGCATCGGGGCCGTTCAACGGTTAGAATACGGAGGTACTTGACGCGAGAGGGGATCATGCAAGACAGCCGCTACGCAACGCAGGCAGCAGACTACCGCCGGTTCTTCGTCAACGGTCGGACGCTGGCGCTTGCGCTGGGATACGGGCTGTTCCGGGGTGCCAATTCCCTGCTGTACTCCTCGGCGCTCGCTTCGGTTCCCACGTCCACGCTGTTCATCGCCGACATGTCGTTCTCCATGACAACCGCACTGTCGTCGCTGCTGTGCGCGCTCACGGTGATGGCGCTTGCGTGGAAGGGCCTCATCCCCGGCTTCCGCCTGCCCGTGGTGCTGCCGGCGCTGCTGCTGCTCCTGGTTGCCGCTCCCGCCGTGGCTCCTTGGATCGCCCCCGGCTCATCGGGGGTGTTCGTGCTCCTGGCGCTGACGTACGGCGTTGCATCGACGTGCTTGAACCTCTCGTGGCTCGAGGCGGTGGCCCATCAGACGCCGGCGCGGATCGCGGGCATCCTGGCGCTGGGCATGCTGGTGAAAAGCGTGATCACGTTGGCGTGCGGCAGCCTCATGGGCGTGCCGTTCGTCGTCGCGGTGGGCGTGCTGCTCGTCGGCGCGGTCGCGTTGCTGCTGCGCGCGAGGGGCCGCGCGTGGCTCGATTCCTCCGAAGACGACGCGGCGCCCGCGACGTTCAAGGCATATCGCCAGGGTGCGATGGGAATCGCCGACGCGTTGGTGGTCTCGATCGTCCTCGAGGCGACGGTGAGCATCCTCAACGGGTTCTTCCTCGGCGTCGCCACCGACGGGTCGGGCATCATCTCCGCCGTCGGGGCCATTTCGGCGGCGCTCGTGTTCTGCTTCGTCGTGGTCGTCGTCGCCCGCGCGGTGGACGTGGAGCGGCTGTACCGCTATCTGTTCCCGATACTGCTGGCGCTGGTGGTGCTGCTGCCGCTCACGCTGGGAAGCTGGGCTTCGCAAGCGCTCCAGGGCCTGCTGGTGCTCGTGTACGAGTTCATCTCGTTCAGCGCGCTGTACTTCATCCTGTGCCAGATACAGCGGAAGAAGCTCAAGACGTACGTGCTGTTCGCGTTCGCCACGGCGTGCATCCGCCTGTCGCAGCTGCTGTTCGGCATGGCGGGCTATTGGCTGGGAGAGGCGTCGGGCAGCGAGGCCGAGGGTTTGTACTGGATCGTCACCATCGCGGCGGTGTACGGGCTTTCCATGCTGCTGCTGTACCTGACGCGGCGGCGACCGTCGACCGACGAGAAGCGCGTGATCGTGGTCACCGGGGAGGATCGTTTCGCGGCGCGCGCCGAAGAGCTGGCGGCCGAATACCGCATCACGGCGCGCGAGTCGGAGATCATGCTGCAGCTTGCGCGGGGCCGCTCGGCCGCGTTCATCGCCGACGAGCTGGTGTGCTCGCCCGCCACGGTGCGCACGCACATGAAGAACATCTACGCGAAGCTCGGCGTGCATTCGAAGCAGGAGCTCATCGACCTGTTCGCCGACTGAGGGCGGCGCGCACGGCAAAGGAAAACGCCGGCGATGTGGAATCCGCCGGCGTTCGTTCGTGCGAGGTTGGGGAGGCGAAACCGCTTACTCCTCCGCCTGCTTGAGGAGGCCGTAGCCGCCGTCGTCGCGACGGTACAGCACGTTCACGAGGCCGCTGTCGCGGTCGGTGTAGGCGAAGAAGTCGTGGCCCAAGAGGTCGATCTTCACGAGCGCTTCCTCTTCGGTCAGCGGCTCGAACTCGATCGTCTTCACGCGCACCACTTCGTCGTCGGACAGTTCCTGCATGAGCCCGTCAACGTCCAGCTCGCCGGCGGCGGAAGGCTCGATGCGGATGGTCTCGTCGGCGGCGCGCAGCTTGCGGTCGACCACCTTCGTCTTGTACTTGCGCAGCTGGCGGACGACCTTGGCGGCGGCCACGTCGATGGCGGCGTACATATCCTCTTCGTGTTCTTCGACGCGAATGATGTGGCCCTTCGTGCGCAGCGTGACTTCGCAGACGGCAGGGCGAGGATTGGCGGGGTTCTTCTCAACGAACAGCACGATTTCGGCTACGAGCGGATCGATGTCCATGACCTTCATGGAATTGCCGATCTTCTCCTCGGCGTACTCGCGCAGCGCGTCGGTTACAGGCATTTTGCGTCCGGTGACGGTAATGCTCATAGCGATCACCTCTTACCTCGTTGCGAATAAAAAAACAGCTCGGTCGTTGTCATCGCACCTGGTCATACGAGCGAATGGGTGATATGCCCTCCACGCGAATCCCAAGCCGACTCCTAACGCCTAAGCTGATGAGTACAGAATAGCGCAATTCATGATATTTTGGCCGGGCATTTTACTTTGTTGTGAAATCGATCTAAAAACGGGTAACAATCGAGCGGACGCACCAGGTAATTGGGGGATAATACGGCAAACGACGAAGCCGAAAGGGCGACATGACCGAACAGAATCAAGACGGAACGCAGCGCATTTTCATCAACGAAGTGCAGCGTCATCAGGCACGATACAGGAAACTCATCCAATTCACCCACTCGTCGACGAAGGCGGCCGGCGTCATGCTGCTGGCGGCCGTCGTGGCGCTCATCGTGGCGAACACGGGCGCGTACGAGGCGTTCTTGGAGTTCTGGCACACCGAGGCGGGCTTCTTCTTCGGCGACGCGTTCGCGGGCATGTCGCTGGCGCACGTGATCAACGACATCTTCATGGCTGTGTTTTTCCTGCTGGTGGGCTTGGAAGTGAAATACGAGCTGACGGTGGGCGAGCTGACGAACATCCGCCAGGCGCTGCTGCCCATCATGGCTGCCATCGGCGGCGTGCTGGCCCCCATCGGCATCTACCTGGTGTTCAACGCGACGAATCCCGAAACCGTGCAAGGCTGGGGCGTCCCCACCGCCACCGACATCGCGTTCGCGCTGGGTATCCTGGCTTTGTTGGGCAACCGCGTTCCCAGCGGCGTGCGCGTGTTTTTGAGCACGCTGGCTGTGGCCGACGATATCATCGCCATCCTGGTGATCGCCGTCTTCTACGGCCACAGCCCGTCGATGTTCTGGCTGGCCATGGCCGCCGTCGTGCTGGTGGTGCTCGTGCTGATGAACCGCAACCACATCTACTCGCTCGTGCCGTACCTGCTGGTGGGCGCCGTGCTGTGGTACTGCGTGTTCATGTCGGGCGTGCACTCCACCATCGCGGGCGTGCTGCTGGCGTTCGTCATCCCCTCGGGGTCGCGCGTGAATCTTAAGAGCTTCATTACCTGGTCGGGCGACAAGGTGCGCGAGGCGCGCGATGCGTTCCAGCCTGAAACGCCGGTTATCGCGCAGGGCGACTACATCAAGACCGTGACGGCCCTCAGCCGCGTGGCGGGCCAGGTGGTGCCGCCGGCGATGCGTCTCGAGCACAAGCTGTACCCGTGGGTGTACTTCGGCATCCTGCCGCTGTTCGCGTTGACGAACGCCGACGTCAGCTTCATCGGCATGGACGTGGGCGCCATGCTCGCCGACCCGGTGCTGTACGGCGTCATGCTGGGCCTGCTGCTGGGCAAGCCGCTGGGCATCATGCTCATGAGCTTCATCATCGTGAAGAGCAAGCTGGCCTCGCTGCCCGAGAACGTGAACTGGTTCCATATGCTGGGCGCCAGCATCCTGGGCGGCGTGGGCTTCACGATGGCCATCTTCGTGGCGAACCTCGCGTTCACCGACGAGATGCACATCGCCACGGCGAAGCTGGCCATCCTGGCGGCGTCGCTGATCGCAGGCGTGCTGGGCTTCGTGTTCCTGCTGCTGCAGGCGAAGGCGGCGCAGAAGCGCGGGGTGGCGTACCTGTCGGCCAGCGGCGACGACGTGACGCGCCAGACGGCGGGCAGCGAAGCGGCGCGCGAGTCTGAGGAGCTGCTGCGCGAAATCGAGGACCCCGAGCTCAAGAGCGAGCTCGAAGAGGCGAAGAAGCGCGGCGGCGTGTTCGAGATCGTCGTCGACCTGGGACCGACGGGCCTGCTGGGCGGCGGCTCCATCGGCGATGTGCGCGAAGCGGTGCGCAACGAGGTGGTGCGCGTGCTCAAGGAGGAGGGCAAGGACGAGCTGCTGGAGCAGATGCAGAAGGACTTCGACGACGAGGGCAAGCCGCCGCTGCTCAGCGTGGAGGAGGCCCTGCTGCGCGAAGGCGGCGAGGAAGCACGCCAGCGCGCGCTGCGCCGCGAGGGCGAGGACGCGACGGGCATGTCGGGCGGAGCTGGCGACGCGGGCGTCCCCGGCGATTCCGACCCCGCAGGCAAACGGTGATCGCGCCGTTGCGCTATACTTTTTAGTTGACGATGGGAACTGCGTTGCGAAGGAGCGATATGGAAGCTGCCGCTATCGTGTTGGCCGCGGGTGCGGGCACCCGGATGAAGTCCAAGAAGCCGAAGGTGGCTCACGAAGTGCTGGGCAAGCCGCTCGTTCGCTGGGTGGTGGACGCCGCGCGCGACGCGGGCGTCGAGCGGGTGGTGTCCGTGGTCGGGCACGCGCGCGAGCAGGTGGAGCCGCTCGTCGCCGACACGCAGACGGTGGTGCAGGCGGAGCAGAACGGCACGGCGGGCGCCGTGGCCGTGTGCAAGGACGCGCTGGCCGACTTCGACGGCTCGCTCGTGGTGCTGTCGGGCGACTGCCCCCTTATCACGTCCGAGACTATCGCGCGCCTCGTCGCCGTGCGCGAGGAGGCGGACGCTGCTGTGGTGGTGCTCACGATGGAGCTGGACGACCCGTTCGGCTACGGGCGCATCGTGCGCGACGAGCAGGGCGCGGTGGCGCGCATCGTGGAGCAGAAGGACGCCGCGCCCGAGGAAGCCGCCATCTGCGAGTGCAACTCCGGGTTCTACTGTTTCGACGCCCGCGCGCTGTTCGCGGCGCTCGAGCAGGTGAGCAACGACAACGCCCAGGGCGAGTTCTACCTGACCGACGTGCTTGAGATCTGCCGTAACGCCGGCCGTCCAGTGCTGGCGCTCGTCTGCGAGGACCCTGCCGAGTGCCTCGGGGTGAACTCGCGCATCCAGTTGGCCGAGGCCACGAAGTTCGCGCAGCGACGCATCAACCGCGCGCATATGGCCGCCGGCGTGACCATGGTGGACCCCGAGCTCGTGTGGATCGGGCCCGACGTGACCATCGCGCAGGACGTGGAGCTGCTGCCGAACGTCATGCTCATGGGCGAAACGAGCATCGGCGAGGACAGCGTCATCGGCCCCGATTCGCGCCTGACCGACACCGCGGTGGGACGAGGCTGCGTCGTGGACGAGACGGTGGCCGTGGAGGCGCAGGTGGACGACGGCGCCACGTGCGGCCCGCGCGCGTACCTGCGTCCGGCGGCGCACCTGTGCGAGGGCGCGAAGGCCGGCACCCACGTGGAGATCAAGAAGTCCACGGTGGGGAAGGGCTCGAAGGTGCCGCATCTGTCCTACATCGGCGACACCACCATCGGCGAGGACGTGAACATCGGCGCCGGCTCCATCACCTGCAACTACGATGGCAAGAAGAAGCATGCCACCACTATCGGCGACGGCGCGTTCGTCGGCAGCGACACCATGATGGTGGCCCCGGTGAGCATCGGCGCGGGTGCCATCATCGGCGCGGGCTCGTGCATTACGAAAGACGTCGCGCCCGACGCCCTGGCCCTCACGCGCCCCGAGCAGCGCGAGATCCCCGGCTGGGCCGCCAAGAAGCGCAGTCAACAAGAATAGCATTGTCCCAATGGGGACAGTCCCCATTGGGACATCTACGCCATATCGGCTTGCAGCAGCGTGAGCGCGTCGCTGGGCGTGAGCGCGGCCACGGGGGCGTGCTTGATGAGCAGCTCGTCGCTGGTGATCAGGTACGTCGCGTTCGACCGTTGCGCCGCAGCGACGATCAGGTTGTCCTCGAGGTCGTTGTGGAGGTTGCAGAGGCCGCATGCCGTCCACAAGTCCGACTCGTCTGATCCTACGGCGGTGGCCTGTTCCCGCATGTTGCCCACGCATCCCCAAGCGATTTCGGTCGCTGCCGCCGCATCGCGTTCGGTGAGCCTGCCGTTCTCGTTGCACATGTCTCGCTTGAAGGCGTTCGCGGTCAGGTAGAACACGTCCTTGACGATGGCGGTGGGGTACAGCAGCGGATAGCCGTGCTCATGCGCGAATAGCATGAAGGACATCGCTGCGGCATGCGCTGGACGGTTGGCAAGAAAGTAGTCGAGCCAGATGTTCGTGTCGACCAGGAGGGAAGTTTGCTGGCTAGGCATCGAGGCCCCGTTCCCGAAGGCGCTCGAGCAGGGCGTAGTCGCGCATCTCTTCGTACGATGCGTTCATCGTCCAGTCGGAAGGCTTGATTCCGTGCCGCTCGTACGCATCGGCGACGATGTTCGCACCCCTGATCGTGATTTCCCGCCTCCGCGCGCGCTCCTCTTCAGCTTCTCGTTTCTCCGCTTCGTCTTCTGCGTCGAACAGGTTTTGTATGGCGCGCGGGTTGTGCGCGTTCTTCGCGGCGTAGTCCCACAGCTTGCGAACCGCCTGCGACGGCGAGTAACCGGCGCGCTCCAGCGCCGCATCGCCGCGCTCCTTGAGCGAGCGGCTGATGCGCGTGTTCATCTGCACCATATCCGTCGTCATCGCGTACCTCCTCATTCGTTGCTATACGTATAGTATAGCATGGGTGCTCGTTTGGGGCTCGTCTGCAGTTGGGGCTTTGGCGAAGAGCACCGGAGGGGCGATTCCGATTCCCGGGTTCCTCGGATGCGGTTCGATGTGTTGCAAAATCGGGCTTTTGGCAATTCGGAGACGATCGGAGGCGCTGCTCCGCAGTCGCGAAAATTGGTGACCTGGGGTTTTGTCCGAAAGAATCCCAAAAGGGAGTGCGGAGGCTGCCAAAAACCCGATTTCGCCACCTATAGCACTGCTGTTTCGAACACTTCGAACTGATGGGGAGCTTCGAGCGCATCGACGAACCGAGCTGCTGAAAGCATCCGTGCGACAATCCTCTCGGCGCGGGATTGGTGCGGAGCCTGTGAGCGACTCGTCGCGGGGATTGGTGCGGAACCTGTGAGCGAGACTGCGATACCCCCAGCTCAGCGCCATCGGTCATCCATTATTGGTGGCGTTTTCGCACCCTCGTTCACCCATAAATATCCGGGCTCATCGCGTTTTTTCACGAACAACGGACGTTTCCCCTCCGCTCGCCCGGCCGTAAGGTGAAGCTGCTCGAAGTCAGACGAGACGAGCAGAAACGGGGGAACCATGAGCAACGACACGCAGGCCGCGGCCACATCCGCATCTACAGCCGCGTCGGCCGCCGACGAGGCCGCCGCAACCGTCGACGCCATCGTCAAGCGACTCAACGCCAATCGCGCCAACACGCTGGCGCTGTGCGCCGTGCTGTCCGTGTGCGAGCAGCGCATGCCCTATCGCGATGCCGAGGCGCTCATCGACGAGCGGCCCGAACTGAGCCTCAGTACGCAGAACGCCCACGCGCTGCTGCGCATCATGGTGGACTGCGGCGGCGTGGATGCCGTCGAGGTTCCCGAGCCCGCGTACGCGCCGGGCGAGGAGAAGCAGGATCGGCCCATCGACTACACCGTGCAAACGACCGCAGCCGGCCTCGCCGCGCTCGCGCAATTCGAGCCCACGAGGCGGTTCGGTGAAACCCTGCGCGACGAACCTGCGGCCTACGCGCAAACGTACGCCACCGTGCTCGCCCTCTGCGAGGGCGGCGCGACGAAGGCCGCCATCGAGCGAGCGCTCGAAGGCGACCCCGCGCTCAGCGACCCCAAGCAGGTGTATCCCAGCTATTTCATCTCCAAATTGGAGACCGTAGGCGGTCTTGCATGGGACGGCTCGTGGAAGACGACGGATGCCGGCCGGCAGATGCTGGCCATGGTCGGGTAAAGCGCTGCCCGACCGCCCCGGCTCCGCCCGCGCGCGAGCGTCCCATTTGAGATAACCCCAAGCACCATCAGCAAAGACGAGATACAAGGAGGAGGGAACATGACACAGCCTACCATCACGCGACGCAGTTTCGTGAAGTCGGCGGCGGCGCTGGGCGCCGCATGCGGTCTGGGCGTTGCCGTGAGCGACGACCTCGTGCACGTCGATCCGGCGCATGCCGATACGGGCGGCGACGTGAAGATCGTGAAGACGGCCTGCCGCGCCTGCATCGCAAGCTGCGCCGTGCTGGCGCATGTGAAGAACGGTCGCGTCATCAAGATCGAGGGCAATCCCGAAAGCCCTATGAGCCAGGGCGGCCTGTGCGCGAAGGGCATGGCCGGCATCCAGGCGCTGTACCATCCCAACCGCAACAAGTACCCCATGCGCCGCGTGGGCGAGCGCGGCCAGAACCAGTGGGAGCGCATCACCTGGGACGAGGCCATCACCGAGATCGCCACGAAGCTCATCGAGATCGACGAGAAGTACGGCTCGGAATGCGTGGCCGTGTCCACCGGCGGTGGCGGCAACCCGCACTTCAGCAACGTGAAGCGCTTCGGCGAGGCCATCAACACGCCCAACGTGTGGGAGCCCGGCTGCGCGCAGTGCTACCTGCCGCGCATGGGCGCCTCGCAGCTGTCCAACGGCATGGGCAAGCCCAACAACCTGTCGTTCAGCGACTCCAACGGCTGGGACTACTACTTCACCGATTCGCCGGTGGACTCCCTGGTGCTGTGGGGCACCGACCCGTCGAACAGTTCCGTGGCCACGGGCGGCCGCGCGCTGGCCGAGCTGCGCGCCCGCGAAAAGGGCCTGAAGACCGTGGTCATCGACCCGCGCATGACCATGGACGCCGCCAAGGCCGAAGTGTGGCTGCCCATCCGTCCCGGCACCGACGCCGCGCTGCTCATGGCGTGGACGAAGTGGATCATCGACAACAAGAAGTACGACGAGGACTTCTGCACGAACTGGACGAACATGCCCTACCTCGTGAACCCGGAGACGCGCCTGACCCTCAAGCCCACCGAGTGCGGCCTCGAGGGAACCGACAAGGACTACGTCATCTGGGATCCGGCGCAGAACAAGCCCGTCGTGCTGGAATACCCCATGAACGAAGGCGTGAAGCCGCCGCTGTTCGGCTCCTACGAGATCGACGGCAAGCAGTACCCCACGGGCGGCCAGCTGCTGAAGGAGAGCGTCGACGAGTTCACGCTGGCGAAAGCCGCCGAAATCTGCTGGCTCGACGAGGGCCAGATCGAGAAGGCGCTGGAAATCTACACCACCGGCCAGTCCGGCATCATGCAGGGCGTGCCCATCGACCAGTACGAGCAGTCGCAGCAGTGCGCGCTCGGCGCCCTCAACCTGGAATACCTCATGGGCAACGTGCAGAAGCCCGGCGCCATGCTGCAAAGCTTCAAGCCCTGCCCGGCGCGCGACCAGATTCCCAACACGCCGCGCTTCCTGCACAAGGACAAGATGCTCAAGCGCCTGGGCGTGCAGGAGCACAAGGGCCTGCTGGACTGGGACATGGCGTTCATCCCCGCGGTGTTCAAGGCTATGAAGGACGGCGATCCGTACCAGATCCACGCGTGGTTCGAGCGCTCCGGCAACAAGCACGTGGTGCTGGGCAACGCCACGTGCCTCGACGAGATCGTCCCGAACCTCGACTTCGTCTGCCACATCTTCATGTACCCGACGGCGTTCTCCGTGCTGTGTGCCGACATGCTGCTTCCCTCCGCGGAGTGGCTGGAAACCAACCTGGTCATCCCGCAGCTGAACGCCATCGTCATCCGCCAGGCGGTCACCCACCTGTTCGAGACGGTGGAGGAGGGCCTCATCTGGACGCAGATCGTGCAGAAGATGGCCGAGATGGGCAACGTGCATGCGCAGGAGGCCTTCACGGCCGAGGGCACGAACGGCATCCCCGATGTACAAGAACGAGTACGAGAAGCAGAAGCTGCACCTCAACAACCTGAAGATGAGCTGGGAGGAAGCGGCCGAGAAGGGCGTGTTCGAGTGGTGCACCGAAGAGGAGTACCGCACGTACTACGGCTATAAGGCGGTTGACGAGGCCACCGGCAAAGCCAAGGGCTTCGGGACGCCTTCCAAGAAGTGCGAGGTGTACTGCGAGTCCAATACCATCCTGGGCCGCACGGGCTTCCCCTGGTCGCAGTGCTTCGAGGAGAAGAACCTGGTGCTGGAGCCGGCGTCGAAGGACTACGAGCCGCTGTGCTACTACAAGGAGCCGGCCGAAAGCCCGCTCACGGACACCGAGTACCCGCTGGTGCTGACCGAGGGCCGTCTGCCCATGTATCACCACGGCACGCTGCGCAACATCCCGTACCTGCGCGAGATCTACCCCGTGCCCGAGATGTGGATCCATCCCGACGACGCGGCGACCTACGGCGTGGAGGACGGCCAGTGGTGCACCATCGCCAGCCGCCGCGGCGAGACGCACGGCAAGGCGCGCGTTACCACGGCCATCGCCAAGGGCGTCATCTACCAGGAGCGCTTCTGGGCGCCCGAGCTGCTGGACACCGACCCCGAGCGCGCCTACCGCGTGATGAACATCAACGTGCTGACCAAGAACGACGAGCCGTACAACCCCGAGTACGGCACCTATACCCTGCGCGGCTTCCAGGTGAAGGTCGCACCTGACGCCGCCGCTCCGGAAGGCGTGTGGACCGAGCCCGAGCAGTTCGAGCCCTGGATGCCGCAGCCGAGCGATCCCACCGAGGAGGTGTTCGATTATGGCGCATAACTGCATCGTGGTGAACCTCGATCGCTGCACGGGCTGCTACTCCTGCGAGATCACGTGCAAGATGGAGAACGACATCGCCCTGGGCGAGCATTGGAACAAGATGCTGCAGCGCGGGCCCTTCGGCGACTACCCGAACATGACGCGCTACCCGCTGCCCACCATGTGCCAGCAGTGCGCCGACGCCCCGTGCGTGCACGTGTGCCCCACCGGCGCCAGCTACCGCGACGGCAACAACGTGGTGCTCATCGACCGCGAGAAGTGCATCGGCTGCAAGTACTGCATGATGGCCTGCCCTTACGGCGTGCGCGATTGGAACAAGGCGTCCAAGACGGTGGAAAAGTGCACGCTGTGCGGCCACCTGACGGCGAACGGCGAGCTTCCCGCGTGCGTGAAGAGCTGCAGCGCCGGCGCCCGTTTCTACGGCGACTTGGACGATCCGAACTCCGACGTGTCCAAGGAGCTGGCGAAGTACGATGCGGCGGACATCCACGAGCTGCCGAACGTGGGCAACAACCCCTGCACGAAGTACATCATGACCAGCATGCACGGCGAGTGGATGGAAGGGGCTGAGTAGCATGGACATCCAATGGTCCCTCGTTCTGTTCACGGCGATCGCCAGCTGCGGCACATGGGTGTCGGTCGGCGTGGCCGTTGACGAGCTGCGTGGATTGACGCAGCGCACTAACCTCACGGCTTCGGCGCTGGCGCTCGTGCTGGCCGTCGTGGGCGGCATCGCGTCGGTGACGCACCTGTCGCACCCCGACCGCATCATGGCCGTGCTCAGCCACCCCACGCCGGGCATCTTC